>Ga0210057_1000268_pt1 | contig 88989 bp, 93 predicted proteins | sample CryGeyCG2114_010_2_FD_183968 | JGI IMG/M metagenome (GOLD analysis project Ga0210057, IMG submission 183968) | Groundwater microbial communities from aquifer - Crystal Geyser CG10_big_fil_rev_8/21/14_0.10 (SPAdes) (version 2) | ecosystem: Environmental > Aquatic > Deep subsurface > Groundwater ... | reverse complement strand
TTCTTTACCGAGTGCGAAGTGCAATGAGGACATATTTTTCATAGTGTGTTACGAAAAATCACAGCATATCTCAGCTCTACCAAGCGCAAAAGTCCTTATTTCAGCCTGCAAAAATGTCCACATGCCCGGATTTTAGTACGTGCTTATTCCAACATAAGGAAACAATTATGTAGGCTCCAATATAAAAATGCTTAGCCTTATCCTTAGCCTTAGCCTTACAATGCCCACTATGATCTTCTCCCCCCTCCCCGAAACACCCGTTATTACCCAGGGCTTTGGCCAGAACCCGAACGTGTATGCTGCGTGGGGTTATGCGGGCCACAACGGCATAGACTTTGGAGTGGATGAAGGAACCGTGGTGTACGCTCCGCACGATGGTGTGGCGAGCGTAGTGGATGATGGAGACTCCGGGTACGGTCTGTATCTTGTTATTTCAGATACCAATCGCAAATCGATTCTCGGACACCTTTCGGAAGTTACGGTGACCAACGGGCAAAAGGTGTACCAGGGCGACCCGGTCTGTAAGAGCGGCAACTCCGGGCAAACAACGGGTCCGCACCTGCACTGGACCTATAAAATTTTGAAGAACGGAACGGTGCAGAACAAAGAAAACGGATACGACGGAGCGGTGGATGTAACGGAATTCACGAGGCTTTGGCAGGACCAAGACCTGCATCACAATGCCACGTACACGGAGTTTGCAAACGAGTACCTTGCTATGAGCTTTCCGGATAATGTGTACCTGGAGAACCCCAATAGAACTGCCTAGCTTGTTTCTCTCTCTTTCCGCAAAGAAGCCAACGTCACCCCGTTCTTATCGAACTGGAAGTGAGGACGGTCTTTAAAACTCCTAAAGTCCCCGCCCCATTTGAGCCCCGGAATGGAACGACCAATCTCTCCCAATTTCTGCCAGTCATTGGACTCGTCAAAATTGATACGCCCATTCTCATCCTCAAAAGCAAAATCCACAGCGTACCCAAAATTATGCCAACTGTGGCCCGGCTGCGCGTTCGTCACCTTGGGCCCCCCGGTTATACGCCCCTTACCGTAGAGTGTCTCTTGTTCCGCATACGAACGATGCCCCTGCACAATCACTATACGGAGACCGGCCGCACGTGCCTTTTGTAGTAAGGCAGTAACCGGCGGACGAAAGTCTTCCTGCAAATCTTCCAGATACCGAAGATCCCTTGGCGTAAGTTCAACATCTTTTGAAACAGTCATGGGTTTCTCCGGCCTGCGATTTGTTTTTTTGGGTAACTGAAGTGTCACCCCCTGTGAAAGCAGATCGGGATTGGCACCCAAAAGCGACTTGTTCGCTTCGTAGAGCAGTGGCCAGAGCATGGCATCTCCGTAGTACTTCTTCGCTACATCCGAGAGTGTCTCGCCCGAAGCGACCGTATGGAACTCTGAACTCAACGTACCATTCAACTCTCCCAAATGCGGCAAGTGAATGGTTTGTCCGGCAAAGATGAGATTGGGATTGCGAATGTTTTCATTAGTTTCCAGAATTTCTTCCCAGCGTTCTCTGGATCCATACTTCTGCAGTGCAATTGTTTCTAAAGTATCTCCGGGCTGAATGGTGTACGCATACTCCGGTCCGGCATCAGGCGGAATGCCGCGATCTTTTTTATTTTCTTCAGGTTTTGGTTTGGATTCTTTTTTTTGCCCCCGGGGAGCCGGCTTTTGTTCTCCTGCACCACCCGGACCAAACAGTTTTTTCATCTGCGGAGATGTAAAAATGTAGACCGTTGCCTCTTTCTTTTCGTGCCTTCTTCTCCCAAAATTACGTGCCTCCCTATCTGCTTTTTCCTTGTTCGCCTCTGTGAGCTTTGGATCCTTTGCGTCCGTGAGAAAAGGAATACGAATATCTATATGCAACACACCGTCTTTCGCGGCCTTACGCATATCTGAACCCGTATCGTCTGCAATAAACCAACGCAGATATTCCATTTTCTTCTTCGTTCCCTCTGCAGTTTTGACATCAACATAAGTTTTAATGACGACAATCGACCCCGGAGGAATGACGTCGAAATCCACGGCAACTCCTTCCGCGGATGGATCACTCCTAGAAGCTGTTCTTAACGCATCCGCAACATAGGCAGTCAGCTCGGCACTATTTGTATAACCGTAAAATTCATGATTCGGATGCACTGTGCTTGCTTCCATAAACATGCGCATGACATCTTTCGGAATGCTGACTTCCACATTGGGATCCTGAGGTTCAAGACGCACAGGATTCTCTGCTACCCGTCTTTTCCGCTCCTTTCGGAGAGCATCGACAATTTTGGCAACTTCTTCTTGCGTAAAGGTATCCCCTTCATACAAAAGGATATCTTCATCGGGGATATCCGTTGGAACTTCCTTCCCCTGTTTGCGGAACTTTTCTCTCATGTGGTCCTTGGCAATTTCGCCTATGACCATGCGTGCATAGATGAGATCCAGAGAAAATTCTGCTCCCCATCGTTTTGCAAGACCATCTATGGTATCTCCTCTTAGGATATCCACCGACCCTTCCTGTTCCTCTTGTTCCTGCCCTACCGCTTCCGGAGCAGGTTTTTGTGTTCCCGCTTCTGCGAAGAGATCCTGAATTTCTTTTTTGGGAATGTAGTCTCCTGCCTGAATTTTTTCTCCTTTTCTTTTCACAATTTCTGCAGATATACCCTGAAAATCCCTATTCCATTCCTGCGCCCATGTTCTGGCAATTTTTTCCACAGAATCACCCGGAACAATTTTATAGAGTATTCCTTTCTCTACAGACTCTTTCAGTTTTGCCCTCTTCTCTTCCGCTGCTTCTTTTACGGCAAGAGCATCTCGGATGTAGGGAACCTGCTTCAGCTGCTCCAGACGGAACAAATGAATATTCTGACCAACCTGTAGCTTTCGCTCTGCCCCCGGTTCTATCTTATTGAGGGTCAAAGTAGCCCGAATTGCCAATGGAAGCAGATCACAATGGTCCCGAAGAAATGCAGCATAGTCCTTTTGTCTTTTTACCATAGCTGCTATGGAATCACCCTTCTGAATAGTATCTTTATTGTACGTTGGTTCGGGTGCCGATCCGGTTTGTTCCTGAGTTGAACCCATAGGAAAGGAGACGTGTAATCAATATATTATAACATATTTTATAAAAATTAGAAACATTGCTCTGGTGCAGAAAATAGACCACTATGAGTCCATGCGGCTCCTTAAACCCAAACTGGCAAGCACGAAACAGCGACTGCTTGCACGCATCATAGATCTTGTGCTGGAATTTGCGCCGCTTGGAGCACTGGGACTGATAGTAAAGAAATACGTGGATATAGAAGCACAACTGATTATAGATGCAGAAGTGGCTCGCAGAGCTGCATTTCTTACATCGTTCTTCGCCCTTACGCTCATTGTGCACATCGTGCAGTGGATGCTCCTCATTTCCCGCGGACAGACCATAGGAAAGATGATTTGCCACATTAGGGTGGTGAATGCCGGGAGCGATACCCACGCAAGTATTGTTCAGCTCATTGTGCTGCGCACATGGCTCAATGCTCTTCTTATGGGTAATGCCATTTACTTCTTTGTAGATAGCTTACTTATTTTCCGGGAACCAAGAAGGTGCCTGCATGATTATCTGGCAGGAACAGAGGTTGTGGAGGAATAAAAGTAAGGCTAAGGCTAAAGCTAAGGTTAAGGTTAAGATTCCTTAGAGGTTATTTCTTTGAATTTGAGAGATCGTTGCTTCCAGCATATGGAAAAACCAAGTACCTACGGTCAAATTACTTAATCTTAGCCTTAGCCTTAACCTTAACCTTCCTACACAAACTCCCACATCCACTCACTCACATCTACCCTCTCTACTTCCTGTACCGCAGTGGTCTTCTTCCCCTCCCGCGGTTTGAGGTGTTCATAAAAACTCGGAATATTTTCGTTTTGGTAGAGAATGCCGGTTGCGATACTTTTGGATGTATCCACCGCAAGTTCTCTTGCCCGTTTAACATCTGATGTATCGTGGTCTTCCCCTACCGACTTGCAACGCTCGAGCAGATACTGGTGTGTGGCAAACTTGTTGTAGGTGGGACACGTCTGGAGAATGTCGATGAAGGCAAAGCCACGATGCTGAAGTGCTGCCTTCAGAATCTCCACCATCTGGGGAATATCACCGGAAAACGTACGGGCCACAAACGTGGGCTCCAGCGAGAAAACAAAGTCCATGGACCGGAGCGTGCGTTCAGGAATGCCATTGGGTGAGCTGTTCATAGGCTGATCCTGAATGGTAAGCGCACTCGCCTGGCCTGTGGTAAGACCGTAGTTTCCGTTGTTATGAAGAACAAAGGTCATGGGGTAGTTGCTGCGGATACCGTGAACCAGATGGCCGACGCCCTCGGAAAAACTTGCTCCGTCTCCGCCAAACGCAATGACCGGAATGTTGGGATTAGCGAGTTTTGCCCCGGCGGCAAAGGGAATAACACGACCGTGCAGACCGTGGAAGGTGTAGGCCTGAATTTTATCCGCACCGTTTCCGTGGCAACCCACATCAAAACAGAGCAGTACCTGCCAGGGGTGCAACCCGGACTCCACCAGCGCCTGCTTAGTAGCACTCCATATCCCGTAGTCTCCGCAATTATCACACCAGGTACAGGGAGTCTCTGTGTAGTACTCCTGCATGGAGGGCCCTGTTTTGGAATCGAGTGGGATGTTCATGAGAGAGCGGAGGAAAGTTTCTCCACAAGTTCATTGTAAAAGAAGGGACGACCGTCGTACTTCAGAATCTGATGGTCAAAGGCGAGGCCACACTCCTGCCGGATCATACGACCCAGCTGCCCCTGGTAATTACTTTCGATAAGGATGCTTGTCTTGGCCTTTTTGGCCAGTGCATGGAGTTTCTCCGTTTTGAGCGGCCAGAGGTAACTGTAGTGCACGTAGGCAATTTTCTTTTTGGTGAATGCTTCATGTTTCAGTGCATCGTGAATGGCGCTGGCATTGCTGCCCCAACTCACCAGAAGAACATCCGGGCTCTTCTGTTCACCGTAGACATCGGGGTCGGGCAGTGCTTTTTTGAGTGCTTCCATTTTAGCCATGCGCTTCTCCATTTGTGCTATGGCATTCTCGCCGCTTTCACTCACATTGCCTTCCGCATCGTGTTCGTCTCCCTGTGCGCAATACGTTGCGGCTTTGGCACCCGGTAACCAGCGTGGAGAAACACCGTCTTTCGCTGCGGGATTGTACCGGTCTGCAGACGTCAGTTTTTCCAGTTCTGCAGGATCGGTGACCAGATTGCCACGACGTATTTCTGCCTTTGTAAGATCATACGGCTCCTGTGTATAGAGACCTTCTGCAATCTGTTTATCCGCAACAATAATCACTACCGTTTGAAACTCCTCTGCATAGTTGAAAGCCTCCGGCATGAGATCAAACCCGTCCTGTGCATCACTTACACCCAAAACAAGTCGCGGGAATTCGCCATGAGCGGCTCCCACAGCAAGATGCAGATCTCCCTGCCCTGTCCATGTAGGAAGCCCCGTAGAAGGCCCCTGCCTCTGGAAAAGAAAGACCACCAAAGGATTCTCGATGATGCCATTTAAGGAAATGGTCTCGGTCATAAGATCAAACCCTCCGCCGGATGTTCCGGTCGCTGCCCGGGTGCCCATAAGCATGGCACCGCTCGCCATCTGCACGGCTGTAATTTCATCTTCTGCCTGCTTGATGATCATGCCGGTTTTGTTCTGCATTTCTGCCAGATACTTAAGCAGGGGTGAGGCAGGTGTCATAGGGTACCCGGTGTACATGCGGCATCCGGCATGAATAAGGCCGAGTCCTATAGCTTCGCTCCCGGTGAGATACAGGCACTCCTTCCATTTGGGATCAGGTTGCATCATTTCCACAGGTTTGAGCTCCGGGTGCTCGGCGAGAAATGTCATCCCCTCCTCTATACACTCGTAGTTCTTCTGCACAATCTTTTCTCCTTTGTGCCCAAACTGCTCCTGCACCAGTTCTTTAAGCACTTCTGCACTTTGTCCCAAAAGCATCCAGACAATGGATGTAATGTACATGTTGGAGAGAATCTGCGGCGCCTTGAGTTTTTTGAGCATCTCTTCCACCGGCAGATACATAACGGTGATGTTGTGCTCCGCAAAGTAGGCATTCTGCTCGTTTGTAAACTTCCACATGGGTGTTTGGTGCAAAAAAATTCCCCCATCCTTTACCTCTGTGTGGTGCTGCTCAAACCCGTAATGGTTAAAGTTCATGATGATGTCGCACTGGACCTCGGAGCTTTCCACTCTCTCGTACGACACATCTATTTGGTAACTGGAATGTCCGCCAATAATAAGGGACATATACTCGCGGTACCCGAACACACAGTACCCCGCCTGTTTGAGTCCTTTTCCGCAAATCTCGCCCACAGAGTTTACTCCTTGGCCTTGTGCGCCTGTGACTTTGAGGGAAACTCTATGCATGAGAAGAGCAAAGGAGACGGCATACGCCATTCATGCGAACACAAAGGAGGGGTCCGCCGCCACGGAGGGGTGTTGCGGCAGGCGGAGGAGAGTTGGCGGCGGTGCATTTTTCTTTGCTTCTTTCTTTTGTTGCACAGACAAAAGAAAGAAGGAAGAGAAGAAAACCATCAGGTAGTGCGAGGAATGAAATCATAGCTCCTGAAGCTTGGTAAGAAACTTCTCTCCCCACTTTGCCACTTTATCTTCCTGCCCGTAGGGTTCGTTAATAATGGTCATGGGGAACCCGAACACCGTACCACCACTCTCCTGAATATAGTTGCGAATGCGTTCGCTGGCACGGGAGGTAAAGAAGTAACGGGTATCTCCAAGCGCAATAATACCTACCTTTCTTCCTGTAAGGTCTATGTCTTTGGCATCTTTGTAGAGGAAGGTGTGCATGTGCGGATTCATGTGCCCCTCGGTAGCACCTATGTTCCAGGTGGCGGATGCAAGGATGAGAAGATCCCCCTTTAAAAGATCCTCGGGTTTGGCAGACTCCACCGATTGCAATGTTACCTCTAGCTTTGGCACTTTCTCTGCAAAAAAGTCTTTGAGGACATGTACCACATGCTCCGTATGGCCGCTTGTGGATGCGTAGATGATGCGAAGCTTCATCCCCTCAAAATCTTTCTTCACTGAGGCATTTGTCGAAACCTTTTGCGCGGAGTCCGCCGAAGCAATATCGCCACGTGCAGATGCACCCTTTTTGCCTCCATGAGAATCTGAGGAATCTGAGGAATCTTGCGAAGGTGGATGGAGGGATGAGATCACAGGTGGTATTGTAGTGAGACCGAACCATATTGTCATACCAAGCGACAATGCAAAAGAAACTCTCTCATAACTAGTTATTAGAGTATTGATTTGCTTAATTTTTTAAAAAATGTTATAATAACTATAACATATTTATTTTCCCTAATATATATATGTCAGAAACACAGAATACCCAGACTCAAGATAGTTCAGAGCGTTGGCCAGACCTTAATTTACCAGAGACCGATACAAGAATTGCCGCACAAGCATTACTTGAGAACTGGGGACAGTCATACTCTTCTCCGCAGGATGCAGATACCTCTTTGCCAAATGGAACAATAGACTTGTGTGGAGGAGGAGACCAACCTTTCTTCATACGTGTATGGTGTGAAGATGGAACCGCTAGAAATGTGCCGAATAATGTTTTTCCTCAAATTGAGGAAGAAAATAGAAAAATGAATTTACCCAACTAATTCGTACCAAAAGTTAAGATCTGGCTGCTTAATATAGGAAACACACCACACTGAAAACAAAGAAGTTTAAGCAAATTACTTAATATATTGAATATAAGCGACTATAATGTTTGTTTTCAGTTTACAATCTAAAATGGTAGAATAAATCGATATGTCCCTTTTTGAACCAAAATCCATAGCAGTGATAGGTGCCAGTGCCTCGGAGGAGAAGGTGGGTCACCTCATTCTCAAAAACCTGATTGAAGAAGGCTTTGCAGGATCTCTGTACCCCATAAACCCCAAAGAGAAGGAGATACTTGGCAAAACCGCCTATGCCTCCATAGCCGATGTACCGGAAGAGGTAGAGATGGCAGTTGTGGTCACGCCCGCTTCTACCGTGTGCGGTATAGCAAAGGAGTGCGGCAAGAAAGGGGTGACGTCACTTGTGGTGATTTCTGCAGGATTTAACGAAATGCACACGACAGAAGGGAAAAAGATGGAGGAGGAACTCGTCCGTATTTGCGAAGAATATGAGATGGATCTTGTAGGACCAAACTGTTTGGGGCTCATGCGACCAAGCACAAAGATGAATGCTTCTTTTGGTAAGGAGTTGCCCAAAGAAGGAGGTATAGCACTGGTGAGCCAGTCCGGCGCCATGATTACAGCAATCCTGGACGGGGCACCCACTATGGGCATGGGCTTCTCTGTCATCTTAAGTATTGGCAACAAATCTGCACTGAGCGAATGTGATTATATGGAACGCTGCGCAGAAGATGCGGAAACAAAAGTAATCGGTTTGTATCTGGAAAACATTGCAGACGGACGCAGGTTTATGGAAGTGGCACATCGCACAGCGCAGACAAAGCCGATTGTCCTGCTGAAGTCCGGTATCTCTGCACATGGAAAGCAAGCTGCTTCCTCTCATACGGGAGCACTTGCCGGTTCCGATGCCGCTGTGGAAGCAGTATGCAAACAGACGGGTGTGCACCGTGCCCATGACCTGCAGGAATTTCTTGCACTGCTCCATGTGCTCAGCACACAACCTCCACTGCTCTCTGCAAACATTGCAGTTATTACCAATGCCGGCGGCCCGGGCATACTTGCAACGGATGCTGCCGAGGCAGCAGGACTGCGTATGCCGGCTCTCTCGGAGAAAACAAAAGACCGCCTCCGTCCTTATTTACCGGATGCCGCAAGCCTCGGGAATCCCACAGATGTGATAGGTGATGCCACAACGGACCGATACAAAGCGGCACTCGATATTTGCAACGAAGATCCGAGCATCGACGGTCTGGTCGTGCTCCTCACCCCCCAGGTGATGACGCCCTGCACAGAGATTGCGGAGATGATTGTAGATAGTGCAAAGCAATCCCGTCTGATGCCGATCGTCACAAGCTTTATGGGCGGAGAGTGTGTGCAGGATGCTGTGCATATCCTAGCCGAAAAGGGAATCCCAAACTTTGCCACACCCGAAGCAGCGGTGCATGCCATGGCCGCACTGCAGAAAAAGGAATGCAGAGAACTTGCCCCGGTGCAGACAGATGATGCACGTCGAAACAAAGCACTTGGGATCATGGAAAAGCGTACCGGTCTTCTGCCGGAAGATGTAACCGAAAAACTATTAGATCTCTACAACATTCCCCTCCCACAGCAGGGGCTGGCTCGCACGGCTACAGAAGCCAGGAAGATTGCAGGAGAAATTGGTTACCCTGTTGTTGCAAAAATCAGTTCTCCCGAGATCCTCCACAAAACCGATGTAGGAGGTATACGGGCAAATTTGAAAGATGAAGCAGATGTTGCCATTGCCTTTGAAGAGATTGTAATGAATGCAAAAAATCATAAGCCCGATGCGGACATCAAAGGTGTACTCATTCAAAAGTTTCTCCCTGTGGGGAATGAATTCATTCTGGGTGCTCTGCGGGATCCATCCTTCGGACCCATGGTGATGGTGGGACTCGGCGGCATTTACACCGAACTCTTTAAAGATGCATCCTTCCGCATTGCTCCCTTTGCAGAAGAGGAAGCCTACCACATGCTGCAGGAACTGAAAGGCTGGAAGTTACTACTCGGCATGCGGGGAGCCAGGCAAGCGGATATAGATGCACTGGTACAGGCGATCCTGTCTGTCTCTCATCTCATGCTGGAGTGTGGAACAATACAAGAAATCGACTTCAATCCTGTGATGATCAGTGATGAAGTTATGACATTTGCGGATGCAAAGCTCCAGTGCATGTGAAGCTCCGTCAGCTTACGCAGGCGATATCTTCCACTACGCCTGCGGCGTCGCTCGCGGAACCCGGCGAAGCAGAACCATCTTGACCGAGTGCATTCATCCTCCGGCTCACGCAGGAGGCATTTTGCGAAGTCGGGTAAACGAAGAATTACATCTATATGTCACTCAAGAATCAAGCGAAGCCCTGAACCTCACTGAGGACGAAACTTTTCGTATAAAAAAATAAGGTTGCCAAATACACCCCCTTTCGCTGCATTGCGGGCAGAAATGAGTACGTTTAGCTCTCTCGTCGGCCGCATGACAGTCTGCAAGCGCGGAACAACCGTCGTGGGCGAGCTGCTGTGTACTCAATAAAATTATTTCTTCAGAAAAGTACACAGCATCCCTCCACAAGATGCTGGCCTTTCGGTATTTGCTCTTTTACACCTTAAGACCCCGGAACATGGCGGATTGCAGAGAGCGGTCTTCAGTCCGCCCTGTTCATGTGTGTGTAGTACTGTTCGATCATTTTTACTTTTACAAAGAAGGAGGTCACCCATGTGTGACATAAATGGAACACGAGATCGATTCGATGAAGAAAAAGAAAGGCGTATCAGTGAACTGAAACGGATTGGAAATGCTCGCATCCTGTTATGGTTAGAGCAGGATCCATCTGAAGATAAGACAGGTGCCCTGCGCAAATGGCGCGACGATGTGCTCCCGCGCATTGTTGGTAGCCAGCCACGTAAAATCAAGGTTCCGGATTTGCTCGTACGAGCATCTGCCCTTGTTACAACAAAAGAGGTATGCCTACTGGAGAATGGAGACCTTCAAACTCTCACGGGAACATTTCTGGTAACAGGATAAATCCAAGCTCGCACACACGAAGAGGGTCGCCCACGAACTACGCCGGGTTCGGGGCAAGCCACGAGCCGTAAGGTTCCTGGCAAGCTGGCAGGCCGCACGTTCGTAAGATCGTGCGGCCAGCTTTTTAGAGTATACAAGATAATAAGCGATCAGTGCATTCTTCGACATGGTTCATCAGAGCTCACCATGGCATTCAGGATCACACTGACCGCTTGCCGCTTTTGTGCCACCCCTTGCATAGGCAGAACCCTTCCATGTACCCTTCATCCCGCTATGAAACTCAACCAACTCTTTCAGGAGGCTATTACCATAGGCATGGAGGCGGACGTACGTGAAAAGAAGGATCTGGAGAAACTGCTCAAGAAGTACAGGGACAAGCAGAAGAAGCTGGAGGCAAAGGAGAAGAAATTTTTTGACACCGAGCGCACCTGGAACCCCTACAGCGACTCCCGTATTTTAAACGGAACCGGGAACGAGGAAGTGAAGAGACTGGCTATAGGTGTAGATATAGAAACACCGGAGCTCCTCCTTATAAGCGCACTCCGTGAGAAGGGTGAAAAGGTAGATGCTGTGTTCATTCATCATCCGGAGGGCAGAGGTCTGGCAGATTTGGATAAAGTGATGGGCTTGCAGATAGATGTACTGGCGCAGGTGGGGGTACCGGTCAATCACAGCGAAGCGCAACTCAGGCCCCGTATGGAACGCATTTGGCGTGCTATTCACGCCGACAACATTCTGCGCACCGAACGTGCGGCAGAACTCCTCGGCATCCCCTGTTTCTGCTGCCACACACCAACGGACAACCTGGTATGGAGGTTTATGGAAAAGAACATCTGCAGCAAGCAGTTTGATTCTCTGGGCGATATTCTGGATACCATTATAAAAATTCCTGAGTACGAGTACTACGCAAAAAAAGGTAACCCTCCCATTATTGTGAACGGAACCAAGAGCAGCCGGCCCGGCAAAATTGTAGCAACAGAGTTCACCGGAGGAACAAACGGGCCCGAAGAACAACTGGAGGAGCAGTCACGGGCGGGTGTGGGAACCATTCTCTCCATGCATGTCACAGAGAAGACGCTGGAAAAGGCAAAGGAACATAATGTAAACATGATCCAATGCAGTCATATGGCTTCTGATGCCATCGGCATGAACCTCATGCTGGATAAACTCTCGAAGAAAGGAAAGTTGGATGTGCTGGAACTCTCGGGATTTGTACGAGTAAAGAGGAAATAATATGATTCCCTAGGGAAAAGTGGAAAAGAAAGTATACTACATGGTGGTTTTTAGAGAGAATGAACCTCATGCGACCAAAACTCCGCTCTAAGACCCTTGATTTTTTCTTGACGAACAAGTACAGTCCGCGCGCTTTGTAACATGAACATATGAATTCCAACTTTTCGGCTAAAACTAGCGGTAAAACAGGATTCGGACTCAAAACCGGAGGCACTCCTTTTGACCAAATAGCGCTACTGGAAGCGCAGGAAAGTGCACGTGTTGCACTGGAAATAGAGGCAATGGAGAAGGAAAAGGTGGAAGTGGAGCAGGCCATAGAAGAAAAGGAAGTCACAGGAGGCAAGGAAATACGCGAAGCTGCCCTGCAGGAGCTACGGGATTACCGAGAAACGGAACTCACGGTCATTGTTAAAACAGCGGAGGAGCAAACCGAAAAGGAGACAGCGACAGTGAAGAAGCATTATCAGGAACACGAAGATGCAGTCGTACAAAAACTTGTAGGACATGTAGTGCAAAAAAATTTCCCGCTTTTACAGAACACATGACAGTCGTGGCAATGCAAAAAGTGGCCATACTTGCACATGCATCACTCAAGGAAGATCTCCTGGAGGCACTGCACCGGGAGGGGGTGGTACAAATATCTGAATCTCATGAAGCGGTCCGGGTGGACCACACGCAAGTACAGTACAAGGAAGCCGAACTGCGATTTGCCATAGAAACCCTGAAAAATTTCGCATCCAAAGAAACACTCACCGCAATGCACAAGGGCAACACAGAAGAATCTATTTTCTTTGCCGCAGAGCACACCGATGTACGTGGCATTGTAGAAACGTTGCACCGGCTGGAGGAAGAAGATACTGAAGCACTCAGACATCTGCAGGAACTAGAAAGTCTTCAGCAGATGCTGGAACCGTGGTCAGCACTGCCCTACCCGCTCAATACCCCGACACAAACTCATACCACCATGCGTATACTGGGTACACTGCCACAAGTTCAAATCCAGCTACTGCAGGAAAATAGTACAAAAAGGAATCTGCGTGCAGATCTGGAAGTAGTACAGACGGAAGGAGCCACAAGTGCCATTGCAGCACATGTGTGGAAAGAGGATGCAGAAGCCTTCGAGTCCCTAGCTACAGAGGCAGGTTGGACAACCGTAGAACTCCCTGCACTGGAAACAACTGCTGCAGAGTTCTGCACGGAGGCTACCATGCAGTGCCGTGCACTCCAGAAGAAACGAAAAGAGAACAACGCACTGCGTGCAAAACTTTCCGTTGAACTGCCCAATCTTACAAAAACAGCACAGTTTCTGGTCTGGCTGGACCAAAAGCAGCAAGCGCGTGAGGCAATGATGGAAACAACAGGAACGGTCACCCTCCTGGGATGGATGCCCCGCAATCGTATGGCCCTGCTGGAGGTGCACCTGCAGAAACTCTCCAAGGCTATTGCCTTGCTAAAGGTGAAAGCAGACGCTGGGGAAGAACCCCCCGTGCTCCTCAGAAATCCCAAAATCATTACACCCTTCCAGAGCGTGACTAACTTGTACGGTCTGCCGCTCTATAACGAGTTTGACCCGACTGCAGCTCTCTCTCCTTTCTTTATTCTCTACTTCAGTCTCTGCCTCACCGATGCCGGGTACGGAGCGGTGATTGCACTGATCTTCGGAACAATACTCTATAAGAGCAAAAAGACCGTGGAAGAGGCTACGCTCCTGTGGCTCCTCTTTATAGGAGGTATTGTCACCTTCCTGGTAAGTATTCCGTTTGGAGGATGGTTTGGCCTTGCACCGGAGCAGGTACCCGCTTTTCTCACCAGAACCGGCGCAGAAGGATCACTTCTATTTAAAGGACAAATATGGGATCTCTCCGCCGAATCCGGGATCACGTTCCTGCAGAATCTTTCGCTTATCCTCGGCCTCACACACCTCTTCTTCGGTATGTTCCTTGCAGGCATGCACAAATGGATACATGGAAACAGAGCAGCGGCACTCTGGATGGATTTTACAAGCCACCTCCTCCTTGGAACCATCATCTTTGCCGCTCTGTCTCCGGAGAGTCTGGCCGGCATAAAGATGTACCCGTTGTATGCAGGTATCGCACTCTTCATATGGGGCAAAGGATATGGTAATCGCTGGTTCCTGCGTCCGATTGCAGGATTACTGGGGGCTATAAACTTCTGTGTCGGCATGATCAGCAATACACTGAGTTATCTGCGTATTCTCGCATTGGGCCTGGTGACCGGTGCTCTTGCAATGGCCGTGAACCAGGTTGCCGTACAACTGGGCAACCTCTTCCCTCTATGGGTGGCCGTTCCGCTGATTGTGATCATTTTCCTTGTGGGACACCTGGTGAGCATTGCTCTGAATACACTGGGTAGCTTCATTCACTCCGGTCGCCTGCAGTTCATTGAATTCTTCAGCCAGTTCTTTGAAGGCGGTGGAAAAAACTTTTCTCCCTACCGCCGTTCCCTCTCGTCATAACTGTTTTCTTACCCCTTTTCCTTTCTCTTCTATGAAAACATTTCTTTCCTCCGGCAGACGGTTGTCCCTTGCGACAGTCGCTCTGTTTGCACCTCTGCTCGCTTTTGCACAGTCACCTGAAACAGCGTCTGCGGCTGTCTCCCATGCAGGTGCAGTGCAATGGGGTGTGATGCTTGCTTACTTTGGCGCGGCGCTCTCCACATTTCTCGCTGGTCTCGGCTCTGTTTTGGGCGTAAGTATGGTTGGCCAAGCCGGTGCAGGTCTGCTCACCGAAAAACCGGAACTTGCCGGAAAGGTGATTACACTTGAGGTGCTTCCGGGCTCACAGGGACTGTACGGCATGGTGATCTCCCTCTTGTTCATCTTCGGATACCAACCTGTTATTAGCGGTGAAGTCGCTATTTCAACGAGCCAGGGATTCATTCTCTTTGCCGCCTTCCTGCCGGTAGCCATTTGCTGCCTCACTTCCGGACCCTACCAGGCTAAAGTCTGTAGTGCGGGTATGCATATGTTGGCCAAGGACGACAAACTGACCGGCCGCGTTATTACCATGGCAGCTTTGGTAGAAACCTACGCCCTGCTTGGATTCCTTATTTCATTCTTCCTGCTGAACTCATTTAAAACCGGTATTCTTGTCGGTTAATTCCATTTTCATTTTTTCTTCACTTCACTTCCATGGCACTCCAGGACATCTTAGACGCCATTAGCGCACAGGCAGACCAGCAGATTGCTGACGCACGCAGTGCGCACCAGAAAGCTATTACGCAACTGCGGGAAGCGAGCGAACGTTCACTTGCAAAGAAGAAGCAGGATATGGCTCTCCACAAGGAGGAGAAAAAGCGTCAGCTCAAAGCAAAAACAGAGGCTCATGCGGAAGCGCACAGACGTAATTCCATCCTGCAAACCAAACAGGAATTGCTCAATCGGCTGTTTGGGAAAGTTACCGATGCTCTTGCTGCACTTCCCGATGCAGAGGTGGAACCACTGCTTGCTGCCTGTCTCAAAACCATCAATCTCCATGGCACTCTTCTGCCCGCAAAAAAACACGCGGCGCTCCTGCGGAAAATTGCCCCCTCTGAGCAATTTACCATGGGAGAAGAAACATCGGCCAGGGGCGGTTTTCTCTTTGTCTCGGAAAAACAGGAAGCGGACTTTACGTTTGAACACCTCGTCCAGGAAGCACTGCGACCGCAGATGGAACTGGAAGTTTCCCGTGACCTCTTCGTAGCATGAATACGACTGTGCAATCCCTCCTCGGCCAACACTTTGCTTTCGCACATGGGAGAACAGGTGTACTGCAACAACTTCTGCTCACACAGTCCGATGTCGATCGTTTACTTGGTGCCTCCGGAGGAAAAGAGGTGGAGCAAATTCTTATAGAACTGAAAATGACCAATAATATTGACCAGGGTATACGGGAAGGAAACGCTGTCCTGCAGGCAGTTGCCGCCTGGATGCGTACCGAAGTGGAAAAGATGACTCCCGTCGCCAAGAGACCTGTTTTTAGTATTCTCTGGCTGGAAGGAGATGCACCCCTGCTCGCGTATCTGCTCAAGACAAAAAAAGGGCTCACCGCAGAAACCAGTGAAGAACCCATAAGCGGTATGACCGCGTACAATGCGGCTGATTTGCGTGCATTGGTACAGGAGAATGTGGAAGGTCCGCTCCCCGGCCACCTGGTTTCTTTTGTACGAAACACCTTGCAGGGAGATGAAATGGACGCCCGCAGTATAGATACGCAAGTAGCACAGTACGTGGCGGCAACCAGTCTCGCTCTTGCCCGTACATCCGGTTCCCGGCAGATTCTCCTTTATGTGCGTCATAGCATTGATCTGCAGAACATTCGAACAGCATTACGTCTTACAGACGAGCAAAGCGACATAAGTCTCGCCTATCTGATGAGCGGAGGAACCATACCATCTGCAGAACTCGCAGGTTCACGAGAAAATACTCTCCGTGCCATTGCTCGCAGCGACTTGGGGTATCACCTCACTCCGGCACTGCTGAAGAGTGATGATACAAATGGTCTGGAACGCACACTGAGCGAAATTTCCGCAGCGGATATTGCCGCTATGTGGAACGTTCCCCTGAGTATAGAACCGGTCTTCGCTTTTGCTGCCATTGCCATTACCCAACTCAAACTGTTGCGCATGGTGCTCATAGGAAAACGTAACGGGCTCTCTCCGCAGGACATCAAACAGGCACTACCTCCTTTTCTCTCTGCTGCCCACTATCTCTCATGAAGTACCGCATAGCCATGGTCGGCTCCAAGGAAGCCGTAGGAGGCTTTGCTCTCCTGGGCGCAGATATTGTGCCGGTGCAGTCCAGTGCGCAGGCTGTAGAAGAGCTGTACAACCTGAAACGGACCATGACAAAAGATGAACAGGGTATTGAGCGCAATACCTATGCCATTGTCTTTATAACCGAGGACCTCTCGAGCGGCATTTCTCCGGAAGATGAAAAGAAGCTCGCTCGAGGCGCCCTCCCCGCCATTATTCCCATTCCATCCCATCAGGGTTCTACCGGGTACGGGCTCCAGCGCCTGCGACGCATTGTGGAGCGCGCAGTGGGATCGGACATTCTTAAGTAATTCACTTCTTCCCTCCTCTCTTATGTCAGCTCAGCCCACTATCGTCAAAGTCGCAGGACCTCTGGTCGTTGCCAAAGGAATGCGCACAGCCAAGATGTTTGAAGTCGTACGCGTCTCCAAAGAGAAGCTTGTGGGCGAAGTTATAGAACTCCACGGCGATCGTGCATCCATTCAGGTCTATGAAGAAACAAGCGGCATAGGCCCAGGAGAGCCCGTGGAACTCACAGGTGAAACGCTTTCTGTGGAACTTGCACCGGGATTGCTTACGTCCATTTACGATGGAATCCAGCGCCCACTGCAACTGATAGAAGAGGAGGCAAAGAGTCCCTTCATTCCTCGCGGCATTTATGTGCCGGGACTGGACCGCAAGAAGAAGTGGAAGTTCACTGCCACAGCCAAGGTAGGCGAAACGGTACAGTCAGGTGATATTTTGGGTACCGTACAGGAAACCACCCTCATTGAGCACAAAGTAATGGTGCCTCCGGGTCTGAGCGGAAAAGTCGAAAGCATAGAATCCGGCTCATTCACCATAGAAGAAACCATCGCGACGGTCGGCAAAGACAAAGTGTGTATGCTCCAGCGCTGGCCGATCCGTATTCCCCGGCCTTCTAAAGGGAAGGGTATTCCCAACAAGCCATTGCAGACGGGAACCCGCGTATTAGATACCCTCTTCCCTGTTGCAAAAGGTGGCGCAGGAGCTATTCCCGGACCCTTTGGAGCAGGTAAGACCGTAACGCAACAGTCATTGGCAAAGTACTGTTCTGCACAGGTGATTGTATATATTGGCTGCGGCGAGCGTGGAAATGAAATGACAGAGGTGCTTTCGGAATTCCCGCATCTGCAGGACCCAAACACCGGTGAGCCACTCATGAAACGCACAATTTTGATCGCCAACACCTCCAACATGCCTGTGGCTGCCCGTGAGGCTAGCGTGTACACGGGCATCACCATTGCCGAATACTACAGGGATATGGGATACGACGTGGCTCTTATGGCAGACTCCACATCACGCTGGGCAGAAGCTATGCGTGAAATGTCCGGTCGTCTGGAAGAAATGCCCGGTGAAGAAGGTTACCCTGCTTACCTCGGCTCCCGTACTGCAGGATTTTATGAGCGTGCGGGCATAGTGGACTGTCTGGGTTCCGATGATAGAAAAGGATCGCTCACGGTCATTGGCGCGGTCTCACCTCCGGGTGGAGACTTCTCCGAACCGGTAACACAAAACACGCTGCGCGTGACAAAGGTATTCTGGGCACTGGATGCAAAACTTGCCTACAAGCGTCACTTCCCTTCCATCAACTGGCTCCAGAGCTACTCACTGTATGCAGAAAACCTCAATGACTACTACAACAAAGAAGTAGCGGAAGGATTTTCACAGAACCGCGACCGGGCTCGAAAGATCTTGCAGGAGGAAAGCAAACTGGAAGAAATTGTACGATTGGTCGGCACAGACGCTCTCTCGCCCAAAGAACAACTTACACTCGAAACAGCTCGTATGATCCGGGAAGACTTCCTCTTTCAGAACGCTTTCGATCCCGCGGATGCCTTTACATCGCTCCGCAAGCAATTCCGTATACTGCGCGCCATTCTGCTCTTTTCAGATATTGCAGAGCCCATTCTTCAGCAGGAAGACTTCGACTTCGGCAAATTGCAAAACCTCTCCGTAAAGGAAGAGATAGTCCAATGCAGTTTCATACCGGAGGAGGAAGTGGATGAGAAATTCGATGCCCTGGAAGAAACTATTCGTAAGCAGGTCACTGCCCTGCAAATCTCCTCTGCAACTGCCGGAACCCCACAGGAATCCGAATCTGTTGCTGTGTAATTTTGATTTTTTCTCCTCTCTCTCATGTCTACCGCCTATAAAACCGTTCAGGACATTGCCGGACCACTCATGATGGTGGAAGGCGTCTCCAATATTACGTACGATGAACTCTGCGAAGTGGAACTTCCGGACGGGAAGAAGCGCCTTGGTAAAGTGCTGGAAGCCCGGGAAGGTCTGGCCGTTGTACAGCTGTTTGAATCCACACAGGGGGCAGCCACGGAAGGCACAAAAGTCCGTTTCCTTGGACGCACATTTGAAATAGGAGTCTCGGAAGACATTCTCGGCCGCATGTTCTCCGGTTCGGGTACTCCCATAGACGGCGGTCCGGCCATAGTCCCCGAAAAGAAACTCGATATTAACGGTTTCCCTATCAACCCTTACTCGCGCGAATACCCTGCTGACTTCATTCAGACTGGCATTTCGACCATCGACGTACTCAATACCCTGGTGCGTGGTCAGAAGCTCCCTATCTTCTCGGGTGCCGGTCTGCCTCACGCTCAACTGGCCGCACAAATCGCACGCCAGGCACGTGTGCTGACAAAAGAAGAGGTAGAAACGGAAGGGAAGGCAACCTACGACGCCTCCATGGAAGAAGGAAAATTTGCAGTGGTGTTTGCCGCCATGGGCGTGACCTTTGAGGAAGCTCAGTACTTTAAGCAGGAATTTGAGAAGACAGGAGCACTCTCTCGCGCCGTTCTCTTTATGAACACAGCAGATAACCCCGTGGTGGAACGTATTGCTACACCACGTCTGGCTCTTACGGCAGCTGAATACCTCGCCTACGAAAAGGACTACCACGTCACAGTGATTTTGACGGATATGACGAACTACTGCGAAGCGCTCCGCGAAGTGTCTGCCGCCCGCAAAGAAGTCCCGGGACGTCGCGGCTACCCCGGCTATCTCTACACCGACCTGGCCACGCTATACGAACGTGCCGGTCGCATTCGGGGCAAGGCCGGTTCCATTACACAGATTCCTATTCTTACCATGCCGGAAGATGACGTGACCCACCCCATTCCGGACCTCACCGGCTACATTACCGAAGGTCAGATCCGTCTCGATCGCGCACTCCACCAGAAGGGAATCTTCCCGCCGGTTATCCCCATGGGATCTCTCTCCCGTTTAAAAGGAAAAGCACAGGGCGAAGGCGTAACACGCGGAGACCACAGTGCCATGGACGCACAACTTACTGCTGCATACGCGCGTGGAGTGGAAATTCGTGAGCTTGCAGTTATTTTGGGTGAGTCCTCTCTCAGCGAAACGGATAAAATGTACCTCACATTCTCCAACCGGTTTGAGCGCGAATTCATTATGCAGGACGAACGTGAAAACCGCTCCATTTTTGACTCTCTGCGCATTGGCTGGGATCTGCTCTCCGAACTGCCCAAGTCTGAACTCAAACGTGTCAAACCAGAACAGGTGGAGAAGTACATGAAGTCAGCCAGGAAGAACGCACCCGCTCTTGTTTCTTAAATGCTACAGAGTGATGAGTAATGCTTTTTCTCTCATCGGCACCGCCTGGGACTTTAAGAAGAGTCAGCCTGTCTTCCGTGCAGTACTGTTCTGGCTTCTGTTCCTCCCCATGCTCTGCCTGTTTGTTCTCTCGGACTACATTGCAAACGAACCGTACTTTTCGAGTGCAACATGGGAAGATGTAGCTACAGGTACGGTAAATCCTCACCTGCTCATTGGAACGCTCTTCCTCCAGATCTTGATTGTAGTGCTTTTATTGTGGGGCATAGCCAGCGTCACACTCGTCGGGAAACGCCTGGTGCAGAGCCGGGCCGGACGCGCCCGCACATCGTTTAAGACAGTACGCAGGCAGGCTGCCCACCTTGTGACTAATCTTTTCCTTACCAGCATTCTGCGTGGATGTATCACCTTGCTCTGGAGCCTCCTGCTCGTTGTACCGGGTATTGTGTATTCCGTGCGCACCTTCTTCTACTTTGTTGCTATTTTGTGTGAAGGGAAAGGGTACCGGGAAGCGCTGAACCAAAGTTCCAAAGTGGTACGGGGACAAACATGGGTTGCGCTCAAACAGATTTGCGGACTCTGTGCCGTGATCTTCTTCCCACTTATTGTTATCGACTCACTCATTGTGCAGCTGGTGTACTTGCTTGCACCGGCCCTGCTCCGTATTACCTATCTCAGCTCCTCCTACCTCATAAGCCTTGGACTGCTGCTGTTCCTACTTTCGAGCATGACGCTCTATGCGGAGTTACAATCTTCCTCTTCTTAATCAATGATCCATAATTCCTTATCCATTTTGCCACTATGGCCCTCCTAAGCGTCAACCCGACACGTATGGCACTCATGGGCCTAAAGGTCCGTAAAAAGTCCGCTGAACGCGGCCATAAGCTTTTAAAGGACAAGCAGGATGGTCTCATGCAGGAATTTCTCGGAGTCATACGTACTGCAAAGGAACTGCGGTCACGCGTGGAAGAGGAAATTGGCAAAGCCTTTCATGCCTTTTTGCTTGCCAGTGCGTGGCTCACAGATGCACAACTGGAAAATGCCCTCTCCAGCCCCGAGGCCAAAATCTCCCTGCAGGTAGAAACCAAGAACGTGATGAGTGTGCGCATCCCCTTCTTTACACTGGAAAAGGAAGGCAATCCGCACTCGTACGGATTTAGCGGAACGAATGCATTGCTGGATCATGCCATCACAAAATTCGATGAACTCTTCGAAACGCTCATACAACTGGCACAAATAGAGAAGCAAGCGGAGAGCCTTGCCATAGAACTCGAAACTACCCGACGCCGTGTGAATGCCCTGGAACACAAGATGATCCCCGACCTCAAAGAAACGGTAAAGTACATCAAGATGAAACTGGATGAGAGTGAACGTGCAGGCATCATCTCCACCATGAAAATAAAAGCCAGCCTGGAAGCACAGGAAAACGTTGCTCATTAGCTTGTTACTGGTTGCTGTTTGCCTGCGAAGCAATAACACAAGTAACCAGTAACCAGTAACCAGTAACTAGTAACTAGTAACTAGTAACTAGTAACTAGTAACCGTAACCTCAAAACGAAAACTAGGCCACCTTCGCCTCCTTCAGCACAGCTTCAAATACTTTCGGCTCATGAATAGCCAACTCGGAAAGCACTTTGCGATTGAGTTCTATCTTCTGGTCTTTGAGGCCTTTAATCAGGCGTGAATAGGGCACATTTTGCGCACGGGAAGCGGCACTCAGACGAACAATCCAGAGCGCCCGAAAGTCGCGCTTCTTGCGACGACGGTCTTTGTATGCGTGCTGACCTGCCTTCATCATGGCTTCGTTCGCCTTCTTAAAAGTATTGGAACGCATGCCACGGTACCCTTTGGTCAGAGCCCGGATCTTCTTGTGTCTTCGATGCCGTACAGTTCCTGTGCTTACACGCATTTAAAGGTAAGGAAGGAGAGAAGTAAGAGTCTTCTTTTCGGTAGATTGCGTCATGAGTGTGCGGCTCAGGTTCTTCTGGCGCTTATTTTTCTGTTGCAACAGATGGTTACGACTATTGCGCTTCATAGCCATTTTGCCGGAACCGGTCCGTCGGACACGCTTCTTTGCGCCGCTGTGTGACTTGATCTTTGGCACGTGCAGAGAGTGGAATAAACTACTTCCAAGGCAGTATAAAGACCAAAGGGGTAAGTTCAAGCAGAAACTTGAGATTCGTTATTGGTTACCCGTTGTTGGTTATTGGTTGTTCGTTGTTGGTTATTCGTCTAAAGACACAAATAACGAATAACAAATAACCAATAACAAAGGATGTTATGAGGTCTTCTTCCCTCTTAAAATCACAATGAACTGATTCCCCTGCTTTTTGACCTCCTGTTCTATTTCCGCCACATCGGAAAGTCCTTCCACCACCATATGCAGCTTTTCCGCAGCATAACCTTTGTTGGTGAGTTCACGTCCACGCAACTGCACCACAAATTTGACCAGATGCCGCTCTGCAAAGAATTCTTTGGCACGATCCATGAGACGTTCCAGGTCATGGCGCTCAGTTCGGAAACCAAAGCGCAGAGTTTTGACTTCTGTCTGCTTATTGTGTGCACGCTGCTTCTTTTCTTTTTTATTCAGCTGATACATGTGCTGTCCTACATCACCAATTTTCACCACTGGCGGTGTGGCCTTGGGTGATACTTCTATAAGATCCGTTTCCTGCTCGGCGGCCCGGCGCAGTGCTTCTTCTATGGTAAGAATTTCGGCATTCCCGTCCGTAACCAAAAGAACTTCGGGCGCACGAATGGCATCGTTGATGCGTGGTTTTTTGGCATGGAACTTTCCACCAGTGCTAATTTTTCGACGTTTACGCAGAGAAACGGGAAGGGAAAAAATACAGAGTACAGCAAGAATCTAGATTCGCCATGGAGTGTGTGTCAAGGAAAGCACTCTCCACCTGGAAAGCTTATAGCACATGTGCGCGATTGTAGAGCGTAATTTGCAGAGAAAGTACAAACCACCCGGATGCACTCCCGGCACGAATACGCGCCTCGTGCAAAGTCATAAGTGGCAGAGGCCACAGGGCGCTCTTCTGCAAACTGTTACCAATATTCCCTCCCAGTATTTTGCGGGCATCACGCACAGCAGAAGACTGCAACATATCCTGCAAGGTTTTGAGGAAGGAAGGTGAAGTGAATGCACGCAGCAGTTGCTCTTCAAATGCATCGGGGTCGCGCGCGTAGCTGAGGAGATCTGTGGAAAGGAACTGCTCCATAGCTATGACACCCGTAGGATTTTCTTCTTCTGTTTTCTGCAGAAGCAATTTGCGCTCCCCGCTGGAAAGCAGATCACCAACAGTCAGCAGACCTGCAAATTTGATGAGAGAGAGAACCGTCTGCACGCCGTCTTCATGTGCTGCGAGCTGAACGGTAAGCAGACGCTCCTCGAGTCCTTCTTCGGAAGAAGGAGTAGGGTCACCCAACGTAATATCGGACATGCGTGCCAAAAGACCCTGTTCACGCAGTATGGACCCCACCACATCGAATACGCCTACCAATCTGTCCAAATCCACTTCGTCGGGAATCACGAATACATTCATGCGCTCTTCTGCGGAGCCAGTACGTGTTGCCGCATGCAACTGGGCAAGTTCTATTTGATCCGTAAGCAGAGAAATACGTCTCTCGAACTGGGGAATATCGGAGACCAGTGGTACGGAAATTTCCCGCACCTCCAGTACCGTTGCCGCACTCTGCGACAGAAGGAATCCCGAAACAGCCAACATGGAGACACCTGCCGTAAGGAGCAGCGCTGTACGTACCCGTTGACGGTAGAATGACCGGTTTTCCATAGGGCAAATATTTACGACTGAAGAAGCATGCGAAGCGTAAAGGGTGAGTGCGGGCCAATGGCCGGATCTTCCTCCCGTACAAAACGCGGGTTCGTAATTTGAGAGACAAAAGGAAGGGACCGAAGCTCTTCGAGAAGTTGTGCAAGCACTGTCATACTGCGTGAACCGACATGGCGCACATCTCCCGCGAGTTCCACACTCTTCTCATTTGGAAGGTAACGGATGCTCTCCAGATAAATGGTATTCTGATCTGCCGGAAACAATTGACGTACGGTTTGCTCCAGGGAAGACCGCAGTACCAGCAATGGGAATTCCGCATGCTTCTCCTCCACAAGACGACTGTACGCAGTATCCCCCATGGGGAGCACCAGCGCATCTCTCTCGTGTTCTTTTTCGCTCAGGTCAATGAGGAGTGCATCGTGGTACGCACGCAGCTCCCGGGTGCTGCGTTCTTCCCCTCCTATTTCCACAGTCGTCAGACGGGGAATGAGGAAGAGGTACGCACAGAGCAGAAACAGAAGCAGTACAAGCGCAAAGAGGAATAGTGGGACCGCACTTCTGTGCAGAATGGTAGCTGCGGGAACAGACTGCCTGCGTGGTTTGTGTGTTTGAGACATGGTTTTCCCTCTATTGTAGCGCAAAAGCAGTTTTTTGGCTATTTGAGGAGGATTGTCAGTTCTTTGTTTTTGGTTTGTAACGTTTGTTGCTTATTACTGGTTTGACCTCACTCCTTAACACCCTCTCCTCCACTGCCATTTTGAGTGGGGAGAAGGAAGGGAGAGTTATACTTTTTATAAAAATTATCACCTTCCAAGGGGGGACAAGCAACAAGTAACCTCTCAAGGAAACTCGCAATGCTAGAGAAAAGGAGGTAGAATATGTGTGTATCCTCTCCCCCCTTCCCCGTGGAAGAGCTCATCGCAAAATTACAGGAACTCCAGTCTGCCGTGAACACGGGTAAGGACTCTCTTTGATGCAAAAGGAATTCCGGAGATGATCACTACACTGGAGCAACAAGGTACAGCTCCGGATATTTGGAATGACCAGCAGGCGGCAAATGCTCTGTTTACCAAGCTCAAAGCACTCCGGAGTCAGTGGGAACCCCTGGCTGAGCTTTTTGAGAGTATAGAAACACTTTTGGGTCTTACAAAGGACGCAAGTGAAGCAGATCAGAAGGATATCGAAGCCGAGTACAAAACGTTACAGACACAGTGGGAGGCACTCGAGACCAAGTTGTACCTGAGCGGTGAATTCGATGTGAACAACTGCTACCTCACCATCAGCGGTGGTGCAGGCGGAACAGAAGCACAGGACTGGGCAGCCATGTTACTTCGGATGTATCTGCGTTACTGCGAAGAGCAGGAATGGAACACGACCATACTGGAAAAAACAGACGGGCAGGAAGCCGGCATCAAATCTGCGACGGTATACGTGGAAGGAGAAATGGCCTACGGGAACATGAAGTGCGAAAAAGGAACGCACCGCCTAGTGCGCCTTTCGCCCTTTAATGCCAAAAGCCTGCGGCAAACAAGCTTTGCACTGGTAGAAGTATTACCGGAAATTGCGGAAACGGCAGAAGTGCATATAGAGGAGAAAGACCTGCGGGTAGACACCTACAGAAGCAGCGGAGCAGGCGGGCAGCATGTGAATAAAACCGATTCTGCGGTGCGCATTACACACCTCCCCACCGGACTGGTAGCCGCCTGCCAGAGTGAGCGAAGCCAGCAACAAAACCGCAGGCAATGTATGAGTATACTTACGGCCAAACTGCTGGAGAAGCAACGCAATGAAGATGCCAAAAAGAAAAAAGACCTCAAGGGTGCCACGAAAAGCGCAGACTTTGGTCAGCAGATACGCAGTTACGTGTTGCACCCGTACCAGATGGTAAAGGATCTTCGTACGAACTATGAGACCAGCAATACCGAGAGCGTTCTGGATGGGGATATTCAGGGGTTTATAGATGCGGAGTTAAAGAGAGAAGCAACAGAGTAGACGGAAATATGAAGTAGAGGTGTTTGTGAATGATTTGAGTGCAGATTGCTTGTCGCGTAGGGAACTGGACTCCCTCCTCTCCCCTTCACTCCTGCAAGATGTCAGCGGAAAGTATCTTGCCATGCAACTGTGACGGAGCATGTAGGTCTCCTATCCATTCGTAGCCGTCACGACGTAGTTGAGTGCAACGATCATGGCGGAGCATGTGGGTCTCCTACCCTTTGAGGGGTGTGAATTGGACAGAATTGGACAGTACTTTGGGGGTCTTAAATGAGACAAATGAGACACTATAAAAAAGGAGAAATAATTGGGGTACATTCTACCACTGGTGTGAGTGAATTTCTTGTCACGACAATGTCGAAACCTAGTCTTCAAAAGTATGAGGACATTTGTCATATTCAGGATATCCAACCAAGGCACATCCTTCATCCACAGATTGCATGAGAGCCAGTAATTCGCCCGAAAGAATCTGATAAAAGGGTGACAGCCCATACCCAATGAGCATCATACACGTCACAAGAAAGAAGCCGTAAAGTTGCAATCTGTTTTTCATGTACGCATGTCGTTAATAATCTCCTCTATTTTATTTCTATGATCTTCAGTGACGCTTTCCAAATCAAGAATGAGGTCACCAGCTTCCTTGGCAGTTTCGAATAGCTCAAGGTATCCACGATCTGGATTCTGAGCAGCGTATTTTCTCCCCTGCATGTTATTCCACATATCCATAAACCCCTCTCTAGAAAGTTCCTTCTTGTTTCTTGCATTCATCCAGAATATCTCGTGGTTCGTGGTGATGATATTGGCTCCTTCTTGATGAATCGCCTGTGTCAAAAATACGTTCCATGCAAAGTGGCGGAGAGCATCTGGTTCGTTGTCATCTACAATACTCCGCAGCACACCTTGGTCATCCGTGAAGATAAAGTTGTTTTCTGCTGCGTATTGAAAAGCAACGTCAAGCGCATGTCTGGCGTAAAAGTATGCATTCGACCATTCATCCCAGTGATCAAGTGGTAAATTACTTGCCTCGAAAAAATCCATTATTTGTCGTCTGAGTGTGCCACGTTGGAGGTAGGCCGATTTGCCTTCCAATTCAAATTTTACTCGCTCGAGCGTTGGCGTCTCGTCGTACCAGAGTTCAATCGAAACATCCTGATCGTTCAGAAGAAAATCTTTACCGGAAATCATGAGAGCCTCCTTTTTGCCTTGAGACAGATCACCCAAGAAAAAGAAATTCTTGTATTTGTCCGATGTTGGCGCATTGGAGCTTCCGACAATCTGACCATTCACATACACTTTGATGTTGTCACCATCCGTCCCACCCTTTTGTTTTCCACTCTCTGTAATTGCAGATATGTCGGCAAGGTTCACAATGTTGAACCCCGGAGCGAAGACAAAGGCCTTCCATGGAATGCCGTGGACGTCTGTTTTTTGCCCTGGGGCTTTTTCGTGAAAGTCGAAGATTACATCTTCGATGGCACCACTCTGTGTTTCTTTAATCTGTAGAACACGAATCTCATTGATTGTTGGTGTTTCATCAGCCCAGAATTGGATGGTGTGCTGACCCGCTGCGAGTGGCATGAAGAAATAGACGGTTTTGCTCCCGCCCTGCAAACTTGCTCCGTCCCACGATGCCGCGACTCCAAAACCTTTCCATGAGACTTTGTCCCGGTGAACTTCCTGCTTTCCAAATTCATAGCCGTCAATTACAACGCGCAAATCATCGTCATCCTGCCCATTATTCTGGGCGGCATCCTTTGCTGATGCAGTGATGACAATGATGTATTTTCCATCTTGTGATAGGTCGAATGCGGTCTCTGCATCGTGCCATTGGTAGATGTTTCCTCCCGGAGCTGAGGGAAAATTGCTATTCGAGAATACTTCTTTCATGCGGAGCATTGTAGCAAACAAACGGAACAAATGGGACACCTATAAAAAGGGATGAAACTGTTTCATTTGCGCCCTATTCCTTTCATCTCTTAATAGTTTTGAGTAAGCTATTTGCATGCCCCAAGACACATCTCGATACAGTGTAGGAGGATCCGAAAATGAGTACATGGATGTAAAGCAAACCATACTCAAGAACAAGAGAGGCATTGCAGATCTGGAAACTCTGCAATTGGAGGAAGAAAAAGCACTGGCCAGAGCGTATGAAACCCTCTTCGAAGAAGTGCTTTCCGATACACCCATCACCACCGAACTCCTATTGCATGTCCATCAAGTGATCTTCGGTGACCTCTATGAATGGGCTGGAAGATGGCGTAGGGTCACCATTAGTAAACCTGGAGTGACGTGGCCGCCACCGGATTATCTGAATAATGCGATGGATGTCTTTGAGAAAGATGTTCTTTCAAAATACCCTGCACACTCGCTTCAGGATGATGAAAGTTTTTGTGAAGCACTTGCCCATATTCAAGGTGAGTTTCTTACTATTCATCCTTTCCGTGAAGGCAATGCAAGAACGATTAAGCTGATTACAGATTTGATGGCGGTGCAAACAGGAAGACTGCCACTTGTTTACGATGATTCAGATGAAGGAAAACAGTGTTATATCAAGGCAGCCGCTGCAGCGATATTGAAAGACTTCGAGCCTATGACAATACTCATCACAGAAGCACTCAACGCTTCGCAATCTTCCTAATTTCTCGGAGACACTCTTTTTTACTCTTTGTTGTAAATCGAGGCAATCCTTCAATAACGCTATTGCGCTCTGTGCGATCTAAAATGATCTGATGTCTTGTTGCTGCATTGCGCAGATGAGGTGAGAATTGCCGGAGGGGGGTGCCTGTTCCAAACGTCACAGAATTATTATAGCACAAATAGGCAAATTTTTCGTTACAATTTCACTCCATTTCGCCTAGTCTTCGAAAGTTTGAGGACAGTTATGATATTCAGGATATCCGACCAATGGCGGAGAGGGTGAGTCCAGAACCAACCTGTGAGGGAGATTTCGGAGCCCTTTCGAGGAGTCAAACGCGATGGACTGAGGTGGGTGGGTCGAAGGTCGATTCGGAGGAATTCAGGAGGTTTTGAAGGGGGGTGAATTGGACAGAATTAGACAGTACTTTGGGGGTGTTAAATGAGACAAATGGGACACTATAAAAAAGGTCCCGTTTGCACTAAACAAATAATGTTGTGCTTTGACTTATCAGAATTTTGCGTGCATTCTGTTACTACTATGAGTGACCTCCAGTTGCAAGAAGTCATCGATGTCGAAATGCCAACATCATTAGGTGTTTATCAATTACATCTCTTTGAAGAGAAATTGGAAAGTGGCGATGTTAAAGATCATCTGGCATTGGTCATGGGAGACATTCGGGATAAGGTTGGTGTGATTACCAGAGTGCATTCCGAATGTTGCACTGGCGATGTCTTCGGATGCCAACGATGCGATTGCCAAGATCAGTTGCATGAATCAATGCGTCTGATTCGCAAGGCAGGGGAAGGTCTTTTGCTCTATCTTCGTCAAGAAGGGCGCGGAATCGGGCTCGCAAACAAGCTACACGCATATCGTTTACAGGATGAGGGGATGGACACAGCGGAAGCGAATATACAACTCGGATTCGAGCCGGATTTACGGAGTTATGAGATTGCCGTGCAAATGCTAAAGGAATTTGAGGTAAGAAGCGTTCGTCTCCTCACGAATAACATGAACAAGGTCGAAGGACTTGCAAGTGCGGGAGTAGCGGTTGATGAGAGGATTCCGCTCGTTATCCATTCCGCGATTCGCAATAGGATATCTCTCTTCCGAACCAAGCAGCAAAAACTTGGTCATGTTTTTGATGATCTTGACGAGAAAGGGGTTCTTGACACCGGACCCACCCATGAGAAATTGCCGTTGTCCTATCCCGATCTCTTTGCTGCCGATGTATCACTTCCTCAAGAAACGCTGGATTTGTGCGAGAAGATAAAGCAATCCTGCGCGGAGAAGTTCGGTAATAATATACAATCCGTCCTCTTCCAAGGCTCAAACATGAGAGGAGACGGGAATCTCCATGAGAGTGATTTTGACTACATTCTCATCTTCGAAGAAGAAACAGACGAGGTGCTGGAAGGCATTTCCGAATTGAAGGTTCAGTATTCTAAATGCAATTTTCTTTTTCTTACGGGAGACGAGTATCACGCATATCCCGAGCCGTCGCGATTGCAGTTCTTCATTTCACGAAAAGTCATGGGAGAGTTCGATCTCGGTCTTCCGCCCGGACGATCGGCACTGCACCAGACAGCACTGTCATATGCTGTACAGATCAACAACACCATTCGCCCTCTTCTTTTTGAGTTTTTGGATCCCTCCACGGACCAAGATCAGCTTCTTGCGAGGGCGCATGTCTGTCTGAAACGGGTCGACGATTGTTTTCTGCGAGTGTTGACCTTGCTGAATACAGGAAAGTATCCATTGAATAGATCTCAGCTTCTCATGCACACGACGGATAATGCGACCGCCGAGGTTCTGGATATACTCAACCGTTGGTACGGTGGAACCGTCACAGTGAGAGAGGTCTGCGAAGCATTGAAAACTTCCGAAAAAGTCCTGCATGATTTCCTTACCCATTCTCCGTAGCACCGTGGAAAATACCTTTATCTGTCTTTTGCCGTGCGACGACGATGCAGCCGTATTGCATGAAACCTTCGATTTACTATTTGCGCTTCAAGCATTCCCATATATCAAATTACCATTGCATGTCACTCTGTACTTTTTCCCTGCACTCACAGCGGAAAAGAATCTGGAGGCATCCGCTTGGGTGAGGCAGGCCGGAGCAACGAGCAAGGGGCCTATTGTTGCCGACATCGAAAAAGTCTCTTACTTCCAGAAAGATGGGCATGATTTCGTGTACTACATCCCCGTCTTCTCGAAACAAATCACCAATTTGCATGATGATCTCTTCGCGCGATTCAAGCACATCCATACAGACCCCTTCGATTTCGTGCCACATCTTTCTCTCTTCTATCCAGCTAGCAATCTTCGGGATGAAGAAAAAAAGGAGGCGCAAAAGCTCTACGCAAACTTCCAGAATATAACATTTGATCGCATAGCTTTCGCTGCCGAAAAAGGGAATGGTACACACTTTATTGACGTTCAGCCCCTATGAAAGCCAAGGACAAATCCGTTATCTTCGACTTTGATGGAGTGATCTATGACAGCGAGCAGATCAACTACGAGGCAAACCAGATTGCCTTTAATGACACAGACATGACTTTCACGCCGGAGGAGTACAAAGAACTCTGGATTGTGGAAGGGCTCGATTTGCCTGAAATAGTTCGAAGGTACGGACTGGAAGCTGATCTGGAAGAGATACGTAGAATCAAGAATCTCCGGTGCAAAGAATTGTTTTTGCAATCAGCTGCGGTGATCTCCGATGAAGTGAAAGATACGGTGGCATCACTGATTGGAAGGAAATGGAAAACGGCAATCGGTTCTTCAAACACCGAGGATAATATTACCACCCTTCTTGATCGCTCCGATATGCGTCACATGTTTGATGCTATTGTGGGATTGGAATCCATTCCCAACGTAAAACCGGAACCAAATGTTTTTCTGGAATGCTTGAGGCAAACGCGGACACGAGCAAAGAATGCAGTCGTCGTCGAAGATGCTCCGAAGGGAATCACGGCTGCGAGGAAAGCGAAGATCGAAACGATAATAGCAATACCGAACGCATGGACAGAAGACTGCGATTTTTCTGAGGCAAACATCGTTTTGGAGTCTATTGAAGACTTGCCGGATGCCATCAATTAAAGCAGCCATTTTATGTACACAGAGTCTGTTTCCGATATAATGAGTCCCATGTCAGTAGCAATCCTCGAACGAGATACGGGCAGAAATGAGATGGAATCGCTTCGCAGCAAAGAAGAGGCATGCCGTAAAAAAATCGTCGCACTGCGTGGAGGGCTACGCACACTGTTTCAAGAAAAAGGAACGATAATGAGTGCAGGGGTGTCCAATGCTGATTTGATGAATGCAGTTGCACAATTAAAAGGACAACCGCGGAGCCAACGGAGTGAGCGTTTGGACACAAGTTGGGGCGAGGAATACCAGTCTCTTGTGCAGCAAGTGAATACGCTCTTAGATAGTGCGTTCACAGCAGATTCTGATCCCGAAGTGATTCTGCAAGAGATTCGTTCCACCAACACTGAAACAATATCTGGTTTGTAGGGCCAATCTCACCTTGTTGAGGATTTCTGACTGACCCATTGGGGGAGTTTCGGAGGTTTACTGATTTTCGTAAAAACCGCCTAGCCTTTAGAAGTGACCTGCGTCATTCATTGGGTACAGATCATGGCGGAGGGAGGGGGATTCGAACCCCCGATCCGCCAGAGGCGGATACACGATTTCGAGTCGTGCGCTTTCGACCACTCAGCCATCCCTCCAAATGGGATAATACTGTAATTACATAGCAAAAACGACCACCCTGCCCTGCAGTACTGGGCAGCAGTTCCTGTGGCATTAGCCACCCTTCATCTATCTTGTTTCCAAAAAGACCACACAAGAAAGTGCTTGCTGGTCAATTGCATATATGCTCTTCTTTTTGCTTTTTGTTAGAGAAATTTGCTTGCATACCCCTGCATGACACCCTTACAATCCAGATACATTTTATCCATTTCCTCTCATTTTTATGAGTTACGTCGTAGCTTCCAAGCTCAAGGATCTTGTAAAGACCCAGGGCATGATGTCCTCCGGTGATCTCGGTGACGCTGCCAGCTCCATGCTCGAAGCAGCTGTAAAGAAGGCTGTTGCACGCGCAAAGGAGAACGGCCGCAAGACTGTTCGCCCATGCGATCTTTAGTCTCTTCTCACAGAAGAACAGAACAGGCGCCCCTGTGGGCGTCTTTTTTGTTTGCGCAAGGGGCCAGAAACTAAGAATAGTGCATACTACAATCATAAGACCTTATAGCAATGCCCCTTGCGCAAACACCCCTGAGGTCCGAGACATCAAAAACAGAATAGACAATGTGAGCACGAGAAGCTCAATACTGTCGAAGGGATCCCCACTTCCACTACAATAGAAACATGCACTTCCCCATAGACCTCCCTGGCAAACTGCAGGCACTCGCAGCAGAACTCAGAGTGCGTCCGGAGGAGATTTCGGAGACCTTTACCCGTGGCACCGGTGCAGGTGGGCAGAAGATCAATAAAACTTCCAGTTGTGTAGAACTCACACATGCACCTACAGGTATAAGCGTACGGGTGCAGAAGCACCGCCAGCAGAGCGCCAACCGTGTTTCTGCGTACAAACTCCTCATCTCTAAAATAGAGGAGAGAGTGAAGGGAAAGGAATCGGAACGGGCCAAACGGATCTTTAAGTCACGCAAGCAAAAGCAACGCAGGAGCAGAAAAGCAAAGGAAAAAATGCTGGAGGGGAAACATCACCGAAGTGATCTAAAGGAGATGCGGAAGAACATTATTTGAGGAGCCGCACCCCTTCGTGGGTGCGGATCCGTGGGTTTGACCCCCTGGGTGCCATTGTGGGTACGGCCCGAAGAGAAGAGGAACGCACCAAAAAAAGCGACGAGAATAGATCTCGTCGCTCAGAATTTGGCCTGTCGGGAAGTCATGACTGTATGACCTTTTCTTCCATCATTTCGCAGATCTCAGGCTGCACAACACACCAGACCAATGCAACTACACATACAACGCCAACCAGAGTAGCTGCAAGCATGCAGTAGAAGACGAAATCCACTAAGAGCCTACAGAAGTAACTAACAAATCTGTAGAGATCAAAGCAAAACCATCCCACTGCATCATAAGGATCACGCATGATTCCCTCCTTTCGTGGAAGAAAGACCAAAAGTGAGCGAACTATACTCCCCCCAGAATAGAAACACAAAAAAAAGCGACGAAACACTCGTGTGTCTCGCCGCTCTATGTTGGTCTCTTCTTCTTTTTCTTCCTCTTTCTGTGAGCCTTGATCGGCTTACTTTTGACCAGCCTGGCTCTCACTTGAGAAAAGAATGGAATAAGCTCTATCCAAACCTTACAGAGGAAGATACCACCCGCAAGGACGAGCAACATCAGAAGACCTTTCAATCTGACCTCTTCCATAAGACCTCCTTACGATCCAGTCATGGTGCAAAGCAGTATGCCGAATGCGGCAAGTGCCAGAGCCACGACAATGAGAAGTAGAAGACCTATAAACGACTGCATCGGTCTTCGAACAACTTCCCAGAGAATCAATCCCCCGGAAAGCGCTTCCAGAAGCAACCAGAACAGTACCAGGAGCAGATAGTTACATACTCCTTCCATACGTTTCTTCATTGTTTCCTCCTTTTGTTCTTTTCCGTGAACTTATCCCAGTAGGTCATCACGAGACCTCCGGATGCCCACATAATTAGAAAAAGGGTGCCCAGTACCACAACCAGCACACCACCAATCAAATCAACACCCTCCCGTATGAGGGGATGCTGCTGCTTTTCTTTCATTCTCCCTCCTGTATAAAATGCGGTGAAGAAAAGACCAAACGTGAGGGAAACTGTACCTTTCAACTCACGGAGAAAACAGAAAAAAAGCGACAAAACAGAAACCTGCTTTGCCGCTTACATACTTGGTCCTGAGGACATCATGATCGATTCCTCCTCCAGTCAATGTACCAACACCGCACTGTGTGCAGGACATACACCACACCCACTACACTTCCAAGTGCTGCGGCAATAACCAACGTTATCGCCATGGCTGCTATCAGGCACTGTGCATCACTCATGCATCACCTCTTTTGTACGCAGTGATTGGAAAAGACCAAACGTAATGCAAACTATACGTTCCTTTTTGGAGGAGTAAATAAGGTTGAGGAGATTCTTTGGTCAGAAAGCAGAAGACAGAAATCAGAAAAAACCCTCTGCCTTCTGCTTTCCGCCTTCCTGATGAAGCTATACCCTCTTCCCCTCTTGCATCCTCTTAACGAGTGTCCGCAGATACGCTGCAGAAACTTTGATTGTCTTGTACTCACCTGTGTTTGGATCAAATACACGCTTCTTTTGAATATTCGCACGGAACGTACGCTTTGTTGCACGCAGCGAATGGCTCCGCTTGTGACCGGTTGCTGTCTTTTTGCCTGTCTTGGAACATTTGCGTGCCATGTCCGCAAAAGAGTACGGGGATGGTGTAAAGAGGTCAATCGCTTTATGAAGCATTTTCATGTGAATATAGAACAAAGAGCTATGCGTCTTATTCTCGATTCATAATTCTTGATTCAATAGATGCTGCAAAAACTGTAGAGTACGGGTGATGACTTCCTTCCTCACTCCCACATTTATTATCAGCGTGCTCATTGCCCTTTCGGTCCATGAGTGGGCACATGGCTTTGTGGCGTACAAACTGGGTGATGCCACAGCCAAAATGGAAGGACGACTGACGCTGAATCCCATAGCACACTTAGACCCTATAGGAACTCTGCTCTTTATACTTGTGGGGTTCGGCTGGGGAAAACCCGTACCGGTAGACCCCCGCTACTTTAAGAATGTAAAACGGGACACGGCTCTGGTGTCCATAGCAGGACCCATCAGTAATCTACTCATGGCGCTCTTTGCATTTGGAGTACTGCTACTGGTAGAGAGGCAGGCAGTAATGGGTATGGCAAGCGCTATGGTCGTACACGGAGGAAGTTCCGTTTTCACACAACTCACCTCCGAGCTCATGATCGACTTCCTGCACATCAATCTTGTGCTCATGGCATTTAACCTGCTTCCCATAGCACCACTGGATGGCTCCAAGATTCTCCGTGCATTTATTCCACTTAAGTATGAGTACCGGTACGAAGACTTTATGCAGCAGGGTCCGAAAATTTTGCTCATTCTCATTCTTCTGGGACAACTGTTTCATGTGCCCATTCTCTCGGTGTGGATAGGGGTGATTGTAGCACCCGTGCTAAAGGTATTTGGGGTAGTGGCGGGATTGTTGTAAAACACAGAATTACCTCTCCCCCTAGCCCCCTCTCCGTAGGAGAGGGGGAACTCCCCTTCCTCCTTTGGAGGAAGGGGTTGGGGGATGGAGGTAATTCTGTGTTTCAGCCTCGACACACTGGCATAACAGCTTATGCATCCCTACACTACAACCCGTGATACGACTTCGCGATAAAACTACCGGATATGCTTTGCACAAATTTTCGAACATAGCGGTGAAGCGATACTTGTCTCGGCGAAGTCCAGCAATAGTTGGACGAAGTCGGATCGCTACCCGTCTTGGCATGGCCAAGCCGAGGCAAGCGCCCGCTATTGCCTTTACTAAAGAAGAACGATCATATATTTCTTATCGCAAAACCGTATGAGTAAACTTTCCATTTTTTCGGAACTCTGGCGCTTTCTGCGAGTGCGCAAAAAGTGGTGGTTGCTGCCTCTGATTGTATTTATTGCTGCACTGGGACTCATTCTTGTATTTGCACAGGGCTCAGCATTTGCTCCCTTTATCTACACGGTATTTTAACATGGGCAAACTTTCTCTTCTTACTGAGTTGTGGCAGTTCCTGCGGGTACGCAAGAAATGGTGGCTGCTGCCTATTTTAATTGTAATCTTCCTGCTGGGAGCATTGCTGGTTTTTGTGCAGAGCTCATCCATTGCTCCGTTTATCTACTCCATTATTTAAATGAGCGGAAACGGGATGATTCTTCTCGGCATACTTGCCTACCTCTTCCTCTTTGAGCTGGCTCTGAGTAGCAAGTACATAGGACTGAAGGAAGAAAACCTTAAAGGTGTGCTCAAGCTCCAGCACAGCATGTGGATGAAGTTCTCCCATGCGCTGGGTGCGGTAATGAGTAAGATTATTCTCACGGTGCTCTGGCTCGTGGGCATAGGCTTCTACGCCATCTTCTGGAAACTGGGACACCTGCGTACAAAGAAGAAGGAAACCTACTGGGTGGAGATAGATAACAAAGAGAACAACATGAAATACTCGTTTTAAGTGATGGAAAAACCCGTCTACATTCTTGGCATCTCCTGTTTTTACCACGATAGCGCCGCAGTACTCCTGAAGGATGGCGAGATTGTGTTTGCCGCACAGGAAGAACGCTTTACACGGAAGAAGCATGACGAAGGTATACCCGTGGAAGCCGTAAAAAGAGCACTCGCATATAAAGAAATTACTATGGAAGACGTGAGTGCCGTAGGTTTTTACGAGAAACCGCTCCTCAAGTTCTTTGACCGCATCCTGCAAACCTACTTTAAAGTCTGGCCACGGGGACTGCGCTCCTACCACCACGCCATGCAGGAGTGGATGACCAAAAAGCTGTGGACTGCGCATCTCTTTAAAAAGGAACTCGGATATTCCGGTCAAATCTACTACAGCACGCACCACGAATCGCATGCGGCATCCGCCTACTACGCCTCGGGCTTTGAGGATGCCACCATAGTCACGGCAGACGGTGTGGGAGAGTGGGCAACCACGGCCATTGGTACGGCAAAGGGCACGGAACTGGAGATGAAGAAGGAAATACGGTTCCCCCACTCTCTCGGCCTCTTCTACTCCGCCATGACCTACTACCTCGGCTTTAAAGTGAACAGCGCCGAGTACAAAGTAATGGGCCTGGCTCCGTACGGTGAACCGAAATACGTGGAACAGATGCGGGAACTTATAGAGCTGAAGGAGGACGGAAGTTTTGCGCTGAACATGGGCTACTTCACCTATGAATACACGCTCAGGATGACCGGCAGGAAGCTGGAAACGTTACTGGGACAACCCCGCCGAAAACCCGAAAGCACACTGGAACAGTTCCATAAAGATGTTGCCCGTTCCGCACAGGCCATAACAGAAGAGGTCATGCTGAAAATAGTGGAACACGCCAAGCAGAAGTACCCATCCGAGAACCTCTGCCTTGCCGGCGGCGTGGCCCTCAACTGTGTGGCCAACGGGAAGATTCTGCGCTCCGGGCTCTTTAAGAACATCTACATTCAACCCGCTTCCGGTGATGCCGGCGGCGCACTGGGTGTGGCGTACCTCATCTGGCACCGGGAGTTCAAAGGAAAAAGATCGGGGCCCATGCCACACGCCTACTACGGCACGGAGTACGGGGAAGATGCCATTTTGGCAGCCCTCAAAGAACACAACCTCCCCGTAGAAAAACTGAGCGACGATGCACTCATAGATACCACAGCAAAGCTGATGGAAGGTGAAAACGTTATAGGATGGTTCCAGGGACGCATGGAATACGGTCCCCGAGCCCTCGGAAACCGCTCCATCATTGCCGATGCCCGCAACAAAGAAAACTGGAAGAAGGTGAACCTCAAAATAAAATTCCGGGAAGACTTTCGGCCGTTTGCACCGACGGTTCTGGAAGAGAGGAACAGCGACTACTTCGATCTCGACCGCCCCAGCCCCTACATGCTGCTGGTTGCGGATGTGAAGGAGGAAAAACGAGCCGAAATACCTGCCGTAACACATGTGGATGGCTCAGCGAGGATTCAAACTATTTCTGCGGAAGAAAACCCGAAGTATCACCGATTGATTAAGAAGTTTGAGGAGAATACCGGGTGCGGAGTCATCATCAATACGTCGTTTAATGTGCGGGGAGAGCCCATTGTGGAGTCTCCTAAAGACGCCATCAACTGCTTCCTCCACACACAGATGGACTACTTAGTTTTGGGGAACTATATTGTGCGAAAGGAGGCGATAGGTGAAGAGCAGGTGAAGGATAATGCGGAGTATCTGGAACGGTTTGAATTGGATTAAAACATGTGATACCGGGCACCTTAAACACACTTAAAGGACAAACACTGATTGCTGGCTATTTTATTCGACACAATCCCTGCATTTTCGTAGAGTACTCCACCATGCAAAAAGATCTTGTTGCCGGCCTTCCCTTTAACGAAGAAGGAAACGTTCTCCTGGAAGGGAATATAAAACACGAAAGTTTCCGCATAACACCCATTGGGGGTAAACATGAAGAAGGTGAAACTCCGGAAGAGGCACTCGCACGTGAATTTTGGGAAGAGTATCGCCTGAGGGTGGAAGAAACAGAAAAAATCGATTTGTATCCCACTCGCTCCAAAGGAGAAGGAGACTTTGAGGTGGTTACGTTTGAATGCGCCATAGTGGATGGCTCCAGTGCAGAGTGGGAAGGAGACAGGCCCGTGCCCCGGGAAACGGAGAAAGCTTCCCATGCAGACTGGTTTTCCCGGGAAGAACTCAACTGGCTCAATGCCGCAGGTCTCCTTGCACCCAACCTCAAACTGCTGCTGGAAACATTGCAAGATAACTACCGGAAATTCTTCCTCGGGAATATTTGTGCCGAAATTGATCCCACCCTCACACTGCTGGATCTGTTGCAATGGTTTAGAACGAAGATGGAAGCAAGGATAACACTGCATAAGCAAGGGAAATTGCAACTCGACACCTTTCTCCTTGCAAATGAAACCCCGACAATTGCAGCAAGAACTTTTAATTTGGCGCGAGCACTACAGAGAGATGTGTAATCTGCGGTTCAGACAACATGCATAAAAAAGCCCCCGGTATCGCAATGACACCGGGGTGCTCTTTGGTATTTGCACAGCGATCGGCTCTACGAGCCTATTTGTTCCTGGCAATCTCGACCTTCACATTGCCCTCGTCGACACTCTTCTTGCAGGCAGCGAGGAATTCCATTCCTTCCAAGCCATCTTGGGCGTTCGGAACATCGTAGTTCTTGGCTTCCAGTGGCTTGCGGCAACCTTCGTTCCAATCATGAACCCAACGACCGAACTCATGGTGGTGATGGGCAAGAGCACAAATGAATGCCTCCTCGTGGCCGGTTGGAAGACCGCACGCCCAGGCAATGCTTTTGATGAGATAAGCGAAGTGATCGACCGGCCCATCTCCACAGAGCTTGCGAACAGCATCGGTCTGTAGCAGGTTCACCAGCCTGCCGATGCCCCCACGCCGGACGTCTGCGACTGGGAAATCGCCAAGGCTGACCGAGAGGTGCCCGGAATCTTCCTGGCGCCAGTCGGCTCCGCCAAGTGCGCCGTAGATACCGATCTGGTGGTCATTTTCGTGTCCATTGGCGATCTGACTCGCCGCAGACAAAGCCGAACCACCATCGGGATACCACAGCAGCGTGTTCACATCGTCGTCGAGCACACGATCAGGACCATAAACATCCGTCTGGCAAAGAACGTGCGTTGGCAACAGCCCGATCACGTAGCGGAGCGCCCACTCATTGTGGGTATTAATGTCTCCGTTACAATTAAAGACACCGGACTTCGTAGGATCCTGGCGGTGTTCCTGCTGAATCCCCAGATTCACCCGTTGCCAATCTTGCCAATAAAACGCATTCCGACGGCGAAGCGCTCCGAAGATTCCAGCTTCCACCAGTATTCTTAGCACCTTCATGGTGTAGTGGCCGGAGTACGTATGCGCGACTCCAAAGGGAATGCCCTTGTCACGTGCGAGATCGCGCAGCTCGACAGCTTGTTCCACTGTCATAGTGAGCGGCTTCTCACAGAACACTGGCACACCTTGCTGCAGCGCATACTTCGCAACCGGAAAATGGGAGCAGTTTGGCGTAACGATGGTGATGTACGAGAGTCCAACGTGTTGCGCATCTCCCGCCATTGCCTCGTGATTGCCATACACTTGTTCCAAATCCCACTCTTCACCCGCTGCATGTGCCTCTTCAGGCTTTGAGCGGAGTGCGCCAGCAAAGAGCCGATGCGTTTCGAGCAGCGAAATTGCACGACGGTGTGCATTGCCGAAGAAAGCGCTGGGGCCGCCTCCTCCAACCATTCCAACCTTTATAGAATGCCGTGGGGCAAAGAGTAAAGACATAGGTGTTCCTCCTTTGTCTGTGAGTGAACAAAAATGTTCCAAAATGAATCTACGAGATCCACACGGAACGGAAAAACTGACGTTACCATTTTAGGCACGAACGGTGCACAAAACAGTAACGTCAGAAAAAGAGATCAACTGTGCTTCCAAAGAGCTTCCGATGTTGGAAACACCAAAATCGGCAGTAGATTTTGCTTTACATGGGCGTATTGGTCAATGAAGGAGCAGAGAAAATAACCGTGCCATCCTTCGACAGGCTCAGGATGACACGGTTATACTCCCACCAATGTCCGACTTCTCTTCCATTGTGCCTCTTCTGGCGTGTCCGGAAACATTAAGCCCCCTTACACAGGAGGGCGACACGCTGAAGAATGAACAAGGCACAGCTTACCCTATTGTAGATGGTCTCCCCCGTCTCCTTACACCAACCAAGAGCGAGGAAGAGGAGAAAGTACGGCAGAAGATGCAGAAGTTTTATGAGAAGTTCACATTCCCCGGGTACGACGGGATAGATAGCCCCGGTGTGCTGATGGATAAAGCACAGAAGAGCGGCTTTGGTCGCTGGGTGGACCAAGCCGTTTCTCCTATGGCCACTGTACTCGAGGTCGGCTGTGGCACAGGGCAAATGACAAACTTTTTAGGGTTGGTGGGTACAAGGAAGGTGATAGGGGTGGACCAGAGCATTGCATCACTGACACTCGGCCAGAAATTTAAAGAACAATTCGATCTGAAGAATGTTTCCTTTGTGCAAGGCAACATCTTCGCTCTGCCCGTAAAACCGAATGCGGTGGATGTGCTCATTTGTTCCGGTGTGCTGCACCACACACCGGATCCCTACGGAGGGTTTAAGGAACTCCTCAAGCGGGTAAAACCGGGCGGATACATAGTTATTGGCCTCTACAATACCTATGCCCGCATTCCTCTTGGACTGCGTAAGTGTCTCTTTACATGCACGGGAAACGCATTTCGCTGGGTAGATGCACACATGCGGAGAAAGGATGTAGACAGTAGCAAGAAGGAGATCTGGTTTGCAGACCAGTACAAAAACCCGCACGAAAGCTGGCACAGTGTAGATGAGGTACTCAAATGGTTTGAAGAAACCGGCGTGGAGTTCCTGAGTGGTGTGCCGAACATCGGCGGAATGGTGGAAGGAGAAACGCCCCAACATCAGAAGCTATTCTCTGCGCATCCCCGGGAGTCATCGCTGCAACATGTGATGAAGCAGTTGGGTTGGATGTTTAGTATAGGGAGAGAGGGTGGATTATTCGTTCTCACTGGAAAGAAGAAGTAGTTGGGTTGGACCTGCCTGCCGGTAGGCAGGTGTTTAGTATTGGCAGGGAAGGTGGACTGTTTGTATTGGTGGGGAAAAAATCCTGAGTCGCAGAATACCTCTCCCCCTAACCCCCTCTCCACTGGAGAGGGGGAATTTTAAACTCCCCTTCCTGTCCTGAGCTTGTCGAAGGATGGAGGAAGAGGTTGGGGGATGGAGGTAATTCTGCGACTCAAACAAACATAAGCTACACTACACCCCATAAAGAACATCTTCACCAACCTCGGCCTCCTCCTCCTGACCTCTCTTCTCTTCTTTGGAGGGATCGAATGCATATTAAGAGTGACGGGATTGCAGACGGTACGGCCAAACCCCCCGCAGATTTACCAAAAGAGTGCAGACCCCCGCATCAGTTACGAACTCATTCCGAATATCCGGAGGAAGGCCTACCGCCAGACGGTGACGACGAACAGTCTGGGGTTGCGTTCACCGGAGCCGGATGCCACAAAAGATACTATTGTGATGCTTGGTGATTCCATTGCATTCGGGTACGGCATAGCGGATGAGGAAACGCTTGCGGCACAGCTTGCGGAGCATTGGACGGAATTCAATGTGCTGAATGCAGGAACTCCGGGGTACCACCTTGGGATGGAAACTGCGTTGTACGAAGAAAAACTTGCAGAGCTGAACCCGGTCATGCTCATGCTTGTATTTCACTACAACGATTTCGATGCGCAGACAGGTTGGTTGGATGCCCTCGGTATTATTCGGGCTCCGAATTGGGAACCGACGGAACAGGAATGTAATCCTATTACCACGGGTCTACTGGGGTTACTTCCCGGCAAGTGCTGGCTGGATGGTCACAGTGCTTTTTACAAAGCGGTGAAGAAGCTGGTAAACATGCGCGCTGCAAATGAAGCTCTTACGGCAACACGTACGCAGGAGGAAAAACCGGAAGCACCGCATGAGGACACGACCAAAGAACAGTTGCTGGCCTACCTTGCTCAGATGGATGCACTCATGGCAATTCTTCCGAAGAATATGCCAAAGGTGTTCATCATCTGGCCGGACCGCTACCTGCACGAAAAGAGCCGCCCTCAGCTCAATGCGGCAGTGGAGAAACGGGGGTTCACGGTGGTGGACCTCTACAATACCTTCGGGAATGAAGTGGAAGTATTGGGATGGGACACGGTGCACCCAAGTCCTTCTGCTGTAGCAGAGGCTGCAGAAGTCATCAGTGCATATTTGGGACTGAGCGAGAAATGAGAAAAATAAAAAACCCTCATCCCTAATTCCTAATTCCTAATCCGTAATTCGTAAGCCAAGAAGATGCTTCACACGTATTACCTGCATTTTCAGCACCACAAACAAATACTTCACTCCCCGCTTGAGAAGAATACGAATGTTGGGAGCCGTTTTGGATTCACCGCTGCGGCGCGATTCACAATCATAGGGAATTTCTACCACGGAATGCCCCAGAAGAATGGCCCGGAAGATGAGATCTATAAAGTATTCACCGTAATCTCCTTTTAGTTTGATCTCCTGGAACATATCACGACGGATGGCAATAAAACCACTCGTGTAGTCGTGGAACCGGAAATGCAGAAGTAGTCGCAGGCATACGTTCAGCACACTGCTGAGGAGAATAGCCAGTCGAGACTCCCCTGCGGCATGCTGTTTCTGATTTCCGCCGGAAACGAAGCGTGAACCGACGGCAATGTCGTAGCCCTCTTCCGCTTTTGCCAGGAGTTTGGGAATGACAGCGGGAGGCATGGAGAAATCACAGTCCATCCACACCACCGTATCGCCCGTAGCCAGTTCTATACCCCGCCAGATACTTTTGGTAAGGCCACGGTCCCGTACCCGGGTTTCCAGACGCAGACCGGGAATATCTCCTCTGGAGATGATGGATTGCACCAGATCGGAAGTACCGTCGGGAGAGTTGTCATCCACGACTATAATCTCATGCGGATGCTGCAGAGCGGAGTGAATGTCTTCTATGAGATCCGCGATATTCCCCACTTCATTGTAGGTGGGCAAGAGAACCGATACTTTTTGAATGCTATACGGAGACAACTGCATGGAGGGAATCGCAGACAAACGTGAGTTGTTCTTCGGTTAAAGCAAGGCCGGAAGGGAGGTAAAAACCCGTCTCTGCAATCTCTGCACTTACGGGGCATTCCGCTCTCTTATACTCCTGCGAAATGGGTTGCGAAGAAAGAGGAATGAAAAAGTCCCGTGTATCCACACCCTTCTCCCGGAGTCTTGCACAGAGTTCGTCACGGGAAAGTCCCAGTGCATCACTTACCCGGAGACTGTACATCCAGTAGACATTTTCCGCATAGTCCCTGGTAACAGGAAGAAGAAGGCCGGAAATGTCCGCAAGACGTTTGCTGTACTCCGCACCCATCCACTTTTTATGCGCAAGGAAAGTCTCTATGTGCTCCAGCTGACCAAGCCCTATGGCTGCCTGCAGATTGGTCATACGATAGTTAAATCCCACTCTTTCGTGCCAGAAACGTTTCTTTCGGCTATGTGACAGGTTCATGAGCAAACGCATTTCTTCGGCAAGCGCATCGTCGTTGGTGAGCACCATGCCCCCCTCTCCGGTGGTCACTATTTTATTGCCGTAGAAGCTGAACGTGGAAACCGTGCCGAAGGAACCGCACTTTTTCCCTTTGTATGTTGCCCCGTGCACTTCCGCCGCATCTTCCACTACAAAAAGGTTGTGAGCTTCTGCAATTTGGAGGATGGGATCTACGTCCACGCTGTGGCCGTAAATGTGCACCGGCATAATCGCCCTGGTCTTGGGGGTAATACTCGCTTCGAGGAGCGTGGGATCCAGTGTGAATGTTTCGGGGTCCACATCTACAAATACGGGAGTAGCCCCGGTGTAAAGGACTGCATTCATGCAGGAAACAATGGTGAAGTCGGGAACAATCACCTCATCCCCCTTGCCAATACCAAGACCGGCAAGGGCAAGATGCAGTGCCGTGGTTCCGTTGGTGGTGGTAATGGCATGCTTCATGCCGATGTACGAGGCAAATGCCTCCTCAAAGCGGGTAATGTATTCCCCCGCAGAGGAAATCCACCCTGTTTCCAGGGCATCGAGTACATAGCGCTTTGCCGTATCGGTCACGACGGGCTCGTTCACAGGTACCTTCATGCTTCTTTTTGGAAAATTTTTGCGCTCTCGGGTCCGGGGTACGGTCCCTGTTTTACTTCCACTATGCGCGCATCTTCCAGTACTTCCAGAGCGTGCCCCCCACGCAGGAAGAGCAGAAAATCTCCTGCAGAGAGTTCATGCCGCTCCAGCTCTTCCCACTGTTCATCAAAAACAGTGACGCGAATGGATCCCTTTTCTATATACAGGAACTCAGAGACGGTGGAGATGTGTGCAGGCCGCTCTGTATGTTGATGCGGTTCGACTCTGTATCCCTTCGGCCGCTCCAGCACCCCCACTTGGAATGCATCTTTTTCTTCGGTCACAAAGCACGCACCGTCTGTGCTCAGTTGTTTGGAGCAGAAGAGTGCGTACGTTTGGCCGTCTTTGATCACAGATGTAATGGCAGACATCATTGCAATAGCAGTAACACAGTAGATTGTAGCGCAGTAGAGTGAAAATGTGATTACTGCGCTTCCGGGCTTACAGAAGAGAGTATACGGCGCATGCGGTTCTCCCAGCTGTACCAGAGCGCCAATTCTGCACGACGTTCCCTCTGCCCGGTTTGTTCTTTGCCGGCAAGAGCACGGGTAATGGCTCCCGCAAGAGACTCCGCATTGCCCGGCTCACAGAAGAGCACACTCTGTTCATCCACCGCATCGCGAATAGGCGGAATATCGGCACAAATAACGGGCTTATCTGCCGCAAGATATTCAAAAAGTTTGAGTGGAGATGTGTCCCGCTGAAAGTACGGGTGCTGTGAATCCGGAGCAGGGTACACCAGTACCGAACATACGGAGAGAGCGCCGGCCACATTGGCTGCGGCAATACGATCCGTAAAACGCAACTCCCCTCCCGTAAGTCCCTGAGATTGAGCATATTTTCTGTAGCGTCGTATCCAGAGAGAAGGGCCGCCTACTATCCACCCAAAGACCTTCACGCCGCGCTCTTTCAGGAGCGCAAAGGCATCTATGAGTTCCGGAATTCCTTTTTCGATGTTTCTGCGTGTAACGAGTGACCCCATGTAGCCCACTATGGGCACATGTGCGGGCAGATCCCACTGAGTCCGAATAGTTTGGGGAGAAGGAAGGTTCTCAAAACGATGCAGATCCACACCGTCACCCTCTACGATCATTTTTTCCGCAGGCATGCCCCAGGAAAGCAGTTCCTCCTGCATGGGACGCGTAAGGCAAACCACACGGGCTGCAAACTGACAGTTCTGTATGAAACGTTTCTTTCTGAAGCGGGGAAGATCGTGGAGCTCCACTATCACGGGCAAACCGGTGCGCATGAGTGTGCGCAAAAGAAACGGTGAACGCACGTAGAGGAGATCCGGCCGATGCTCCTGCAGGAATGTCCGCAGGCTTTTGCGATAGAAAAACATCGTCAAACGGAACCAGAGCATGCCGAGCACCCACCAGTGTGCAGTGGGATCGAAGTGGTGCAGGTAACGCACGGAGAATGTGTCGGGCAACCCGTAGAACGCTGCCGCAGACTCGTGCACATTGTTGCGTACACTGGGACACAGGAGTTCTACTTCATGCCCGAGTGCGGAGCAGGCGGTACAGACTTCTGCTATTTGTTTCCCGTAGGCTTTTTCTGTGGGGAACCGTGCATGGCAAACGTAGGTAATGCGCATGAGTGAAAGTATACCTGTGTCAGTGGTATGAAGTATGAGGAAAATGAACTAAATAGAAGGTTAAGGCTAAGGCTAATGTTTGGTTTCGGTCTTTTTAGCATTAACCTTATCCTTAGCCTTGTTCACTACAAGAATGCTATTCTAAACACCTCATGAAGAACGCAGTCATTACCTTCGGCTATCACGACCAGAGTGCCCCCCGCCACTGGAACATGGTCCGGAAGTGGAAGGCACATGGAACACAGGTACTTGAGTGCCATACCACAAAGAAAGGGCTCATAGGAAAGTACACAGACCTCACCGGGCAATTCAGACAATATAAAAAGGATACGGATACCGTTCTGGTCACATTTCCCGGGCACTACCTTATGCCTCTGGCCTGGTTCCTCACGCGGTTTCCGCGGAAACGACTGGTATTCGATGCCTTCATCTCTTTGAGTGACACACTGGTGAGTGATCGTGGGAAAGTTTCGTGGGTTCACCCCTACGCCTGGTTTTTGTATTTGGTGGATTTCTTCAGCTGCCACATGGCGGACGAAGTACTGGTGGATACCAAGGCACACCGGGATTTTTTTATTCATCGCTTCAAACTGCGTTCCACACGGGTAAAGGTGGTGTACCTAGGGGCACGCACAGATGTGTTCTTCCCTCAGAAAACGGAGAAGAATCCCAATCGTTTTGATGTGCTCTTCTACGGAACCTACATTCCTCTCCAGGGAATAGAATACATTATTGGGGCAGCATCTCTGTTGCAGGGCACACACCCGCACATTCAGTTCACACTCATAGGATCCGGGCAAACGTACAAACACATGCGTACGCTTGCGGAACGGAAAGACGTGCACAATGTCGCTTTTCAAAAGCGTGTACCTCTCACGGAACTCCCGGAACGTATACGGGGTGCTCACTTAAATCTCGGCGTCTTTGGCATAAGTGAAAAAACAAAACGCGTGATTCCGCATAAAGTGTACGATGCTCTTGCCTGTGGTATGCACGTACTCACTGCAGATACGCCCGCCATCCATGAACAATTTCAGGATAACGAGCACCTGCACCTCTGTAGGGCAGGGAGCGCAACGGCTCTTGCAGAGAGTATTGCCAGACTTTCCACTGAAATCCAATGATGTCTTTCCTCCGTTACCGTGCCCCCGAACTCGGTCTGCTGCTGCTGGGAGGATTCTTCTGTCTGCGGGAACTGGGAACATTCCCGGCCGCCTGGACAGATGACAGCCTGTTCATGATTGTTGCAAGACAGGTTGCGGAAGGAAGGGGCTACACGGTGCCGCTCCTGCATAGTACATGGATGTACCCGTACATTCTTGCGGTAGGTCCCACGCTTATTCTTCCTGTTGCACTCTTCATCAAGCTCTTCGGGTTCTCCGTTGCTGTTGCACGTGTTCCGATGGTGCTCTACATCCTACTGACTACGGTGGCGCTGTACCTGTTCACTCAAAAAATGGCAGACCGGAACTCGGCGCGGTGGGCAACAGCCCTGCTCATATCCCTCTCCACATTCATAAATACAGGCAAGACAGTGATGGGCGAAATTCCCGGATTCTTCTTCTTACTCCTGGGACTTCTACTGTTGCTGCAAAAAGAGAGATTGTATAAGCGCGACGTGTGCATAGGTATTTGCTTTGGCCTAAGTGTGCTCACCAAACTCACCTATGGACTCGTGTACCCCGCACTGGGAATAGCGTGGATTACAGCTCTCTGCAGACGCGAGAAACGGGAAGTGCTGTCACTGACCATCATGGGTGTGCTGGCTGTGCTCGTATTTCTGCCGTGGCGACTGCTGGAAATGTCCAGCGTCACAGGTCTTTCCAGAGACTTCGCTTTTATGTTCCGGAGTGATGACGGCAGTGTGCTGCAAATACTTCACGGCAATATCGGCTTGCTTCTGCGTCCGCAGTACTTGTACTACGGCGCCATGCTCTTCCTTGGATGCATGGGCCTGTGGGTGCAGAGACACCGCCTGTCACTCTCCGCATGGATCATCATCTCTGCACTCATCGTCAGTTGCACAGTCTACTTTTTAAGTAGTTTTGGTTGGTACCGTCACCTGCTCCCCGCCCATCTTCTTCTCATTCCTTTTGTGGTGATTGCACTGCGCTCTCTTCCTGCAAAAAAAGTGGCAACAGGTCTGCTCCTGTTCTTTCTTGCAGGGCAGACGTACTGGCAGTGGGACCACCAGGGTTCGAGTGCAAGCACGGCGGCGGCGAACGCAGCGATGTATGTGGAGCAGAACATGCAGGAAACCGATCTCATCATCCAAATTGCTCCTGTCTTCGTGCGCCTGGACCACAACCCGCACTGGCTGTTTCTCACGAATCCTACACTCACCTCCCGACTCCCCGGCCAGTTTGTTTCACTCACAGAGAAAGAGCGTTGTTTTGGATGGATACGCGGTACGGAAGCAACGGATGCAGAAAATACACAGCTGATTGGCGGAAAATTCGCCGTTATTCCGCCTCCGGATGATTGCCCCTAAGCGGGAAGGCTGGCAGCATAGTCATCCGCATGCCCCTCCACATCCCCTCATATGCAAAGCAATTCGTTACCTACATTTGTTGTGGGTTACTGGCTGCTCTTGCCGACTTTGGCAGCTTCTACCTTCTCCTGCATGCGGGGCTCTGGTACGTAGCTGCTTCCATAACCGGGAGTGTGCTCGGATTCTGTACCGCCTTCCTCTGCCACAAATACTTTGTATTTCAGAAGAGAGACAAGTTTGTGCAGCATCTGGGAAAGTACTTTCTGGTAGATATGCTCGGTACGGGGCTGGCCACACTTATTCTCTTTGCCCTGGTAGAATACCTTGGTTTTACAGCTGAAGCGGCAAAAGTGCTCTCCATGGGCAGTGTGATTTGCTGGAATTTCTTCCTTTATAAATTCTTCGTTTACACCTAAATGTCAGAGACCAAAAAGCTCCCTATAAGCGTGCATGTCCTTACCCTCAATTCTGCAAAAACACTGGAGCGCACACTCCGGAGTGTGCAGATTTGCGAAGAAATTCTGGTGGTGGATGGAGGGAGCACAGATGCCACTCTGGATATTGCCAAAAAATACGGTGCTCGCATTGTGTTGCAACACCCGGATAATGCAGGAGGAAAACCCATTGATGATTTTTCTGCGGTACGCAACCTTGCGCTCAGGGAAGCCACACAACCGTGGATCTTCTCCCTGGATAGTGACGAGTATGCGTCGGAAGAACTCTGTGCAGAATTGCAGGATGCATCGCACGATAGAGCGGCCGCTTACTACGTACCCCGCAAGTACATACTTGCAGATGGCAGAATTGTGGACTTTGCGACCACATACCCCAATGAACGCCTCTACTTCTTTCATCGTGACACAGTGGAACAGTGGGTAAAACCTGTACACGAACGACCGCAGCTGAGAACAGGAACAGGAACAAAGCACTTTAGGGGAGCAAGTCTGGCACCCATAGGAGTTCTGCAGGAGTACAAGGAAAAGAATCTGCGGTACCTTCGTATAGAAGCAAAAAAGTCCGCCGGAAAAGGGTGGGGCCACTGGTTTGCACATCGTGTACTGCACACAGTTCGTTCACGCTGTATTGCTTTTGTAAAACTATTACTTATTTGGCTCCTTCCGCACAGAGGCACCCGCCTTCCTCTGCGGCATGAACTTGTACGGTTCTGGTACGGGTGGAAGCTGATAGTGGAAACGTGCCCTCTACACTCTCGGAGAGTACTCACAAATCGTTAGCTTGTTCACTCGTCCTAACGAGGCAACGAGTGAACGAGTGAACAAAAAGACATCAAGCCTTTTTGCCGACTATCAGGTAATTCAGTTCTTTATCGTGCATCCCCGTATCATTCTCCACCTGCTTCACCTCTGTAAATCCGATGCCTTCCAGCTCACGAATTATTTCCGAAGCCGGATACATCCACTTGTGCACATCGTAATCGTCGGTATCCTCGGACTTAAACTTTCCAAAGAAGTGCTGATTTACCGTAACCAGATCTCCGCCATCAAGCAGGAGCTGTGCAATGGCTTCTATGTCCGGTGTGGAAACACGCAGAAGACCCCCGGGCTGTAAAATGCGGTAAAACTCCCGGAGAATATGTTCATTGTGATGCCTGCGAAAGTGTTCCAGTGTTGCCGCAGAGAAGATTTCGGCAATTACACCATCTTCTACCGGGAAACGTTTGCGGATATCAAATACGAGGTCCACCTGCGGGAAGGAAACAATATCGACGTTCAGGTACTCTCCGGGTTTGTAGGGATTCCTTCCTCCGCAAATATCCAGCTTGGCCCCCTGAAATCCCTTCGACTTCCATTTCTCTGCACGCTGTGAGCACTGGGCTTTTTTGCGGGCATCCACCAACCAACCGTAGAGAGGGCGAAAGGGGCGAATGAGACGGTAGTGGCGGTCGAGGAAGTTATGCATATGCACACATCATAGAGGGAATGGTGCATACATTGCGAGATGTTCAGCCCTCACCTCTTGCCGGCTTTGGCCGGCCTTCCCCTCTCCCGTAACGGGAGAGGGGTGCCCCGACCCGAATGTCGGGGCGGGGTGAGGGCTGAACAAGCAACGAAACCATTGCCAACACTCAAAACGCCCTGCACACTGCTGCAGATGAAGAAACAGTCCTACGCCCGCCTCCTGCCCCGTGCGTTTAAGAAATTCGGGATATGGAGTGCACGAAAAACACTCCTGCCTACTCTCCGGTTTTACACGAGTGGCAACACACTGTACCGCAGTACGAAGCCTGCTCTTTTTACCATGAATATTCTGCCTCCTCTAATGACCGTATGGCACCACATTGTACGAAAGCACCTAAAAGATAAGGTGGATGTAGTCATTTTTGATTCCTCCGGATTGCTTGAGCCGGGAGAATTCCCGCAGGCACAGGTACAGAAGTTCATCAATGTGTATGCGGCTACCAAATCTGAAATTTTTCTAAAATCCATCGCAAAGACCAGACGTATCGCATGGATATGTGATGACGACATGTTCCCTGTAAGCGGGAAAATGGTAGACGTACTGCACGAACAATTCGCAGAGAAGAAAACAGCCGCTGTAAGTTTTCGGCCGCGGGAATGGTGGCACTTAGAAATAGAAGGAGAATCCTACGAACCTATTAGCAGTTACTGCACAGCCTTCAATAGGGAAATACTGGAACGGGAAAACCTCTCACTGAAACCTGCACACCATAACAACCATCCTTCGCATATAGGCAAACCTCCGGGCCGGTACGACACCTCCGACAAGGCAAATGAGCAACTGATAAGAAGAGGGTACCGTTGCTACATTGTTCCCGAGAAAGAGCGGAAGGAATATCTCACAGGATTCAGCGGTGTGAGTGGTGCCGTTATGCTGCTCTACTACTTTAAAAATCCCGAACAGGTGCTCTCGTACTACGAGAACGCACCGGCAGAGAACTGGGGAGGCAACATGTTGCATGGAACTCTTTCTTCCATGCTCTCTATTTGCATGGTGCAGGAACTGTACACCGCACTGCGCGGCAGCCCCTACCCTCTCCCTTCTCTGCCCACACGTGCGGAAATCGAAAAACTGATTCAGGACCACCGCAGCGACATGCGTCCTGATCAACGCAAACACGAAGAGATGATTCGGGATGCGGAGAAAAGACTGAAAAAATCCATGTAACCTTCAGTGCAGCCACGGAGGACAACGGCTTCCGTATGGGCCAATTACCATGAGCTGCGCCCCTTCGTGGGTGCAGCTCATGCCATTATTCACAGGAGTAATACACCACAAACCACTGCGGAGCATCCTGTGTTGCAAATACCACCTCTCCACCTTCCGGTTCTGGGGCTTGCCGTGAACCGTCCTGAGCTTGTCGAAGGACTGGTTCTGCGGCTATGCGATACGCCGGACACACCGCATCTATATGCTCCACAACCTGCAGATCTTTTCGAAACACACTCTCTTGCCACACATGTGCAAGCAACTTGCTGGAGGCATCTACAAAACTCCTCTCTTCTGCATGTTCATTAATGTAGTCACGCGCAAGACTCCAGGTATAAAACCCTTCCGAGCTGAGTCCCATATTTTTCGGGAGAATACCCACTGTCCTATCGAACCACGCATTGCACGCTCCGTAGGAATACAGACACAACGCAGAAACATGGGAAAGGAGAAGGGCAGCAATAACGAGGTAACCAAGCCGGTGTCTTCCGCGACACACAGCAAAAAGTCCGCATACGCCAAAACCGATGAGAATGGGATACCCGGGGAAAGCAAACCGCATGCCCTGCACCCACCAGAAAGAGGTAAGGAGCCAGGCGGTGAGCATGACAAAAACCAGAAATCCCTGTTTTTTTCCTTCTTTCCACAGACCAATCACAGCACCAAGGAGAAGAACCGGGAGAATGTTACGCATGGGGTGTGCATAGAAAATCACATTCGAGACAACTTGCTGGAAGAACCCCAATGATTCCTGTGCCAATTCTCCTGTGTACTCGTTGTAGAACGGGTTGCCAAACACAAGAAAATTCCGAAGGAACCACGAACCTGCGATCCCGAGCCCGAGCCCGAGCCCTAAAAGATAAAGACGGGAAAAAACATCCGACCGCCTGCGCAACACCGTATGGCACCCAAATAAAGCGAAGAGTGGAATACCGTTGTATCGCGTCAAACTGGCTAATCCTGCCAATACAAACGCAGAGAGGTACCAGCTCTTCTCCTCTCCTGCACGTACATATGCATACACTGCAAACAAGAAGAAGGCAGCAAACAAAAGATCTGCGGATCCCAGCTGCGCCATGAGCACAAACCCGTGATGCAGAGTGAGGAGTAGCACTGTAGCAAGTGCAATATTTCTCCCCATTGTCTTTGTGAGCAGAAGAGAGGTCACTACCAACACACCGAACCCCGCAATTAAGCTGCTCACCTTCATGCCGAGACCATACCCCAGCATATGCACAAATGGATACGAGAGGAACGCGTACAGCGGAAGCTGCTTGGCATACGGCTCCCCAAAGAAACTATAGGTTCCGTGCTGCCACAGGTTTTGTCCGAGGACGGCATACACTGCGGTATCACTTACTATGGGGTAATGAACACCGGGCAACCACAGGAGAAAGAGGAGAATACAGCAACCAAGGAGCATACGCCTGTGAGTGAAGATGGATGACATGTAGAACTGCAGTATAACGAAAAAGAGCTACTCATCGTATACGAATAGCTCCTACTGCAGTGGAATGCACATCATCAACAATCCTTTTTACATTCCCATGATATCTGTAATGCCATCCTCTGTTTCCTCTCGCAATGCCTGGATGGGCAAGTGTGCCTGGAAAGGCTCTGCGGTGTCATCTGAAACTTCACGCGCCTCGGGTTTGCTGGGTTTGTGACTCATACGAATGGGGAGTATGTGTATATGTATATTATACAACAATTTTATATTTTAATCAACTAACAGAAAAGGCCTTCTTTGGGACAAAGCGCAGCTTTAGAAACACCCACACCCACTTAAACCAGTCCTTCCAGCAGATCTTCTTTCCCTCCTGCAAAGAACGCGGATGGTACGAAATAGGTTGCTCCAGAATACGCACTCCCCTGCGGGCAAGCATGCAGGTGAGTTCCGGATCAAAACGGAAGTCATTTTCCTGCAGTGGAATGGTTTTAAGGATGTCTCCCCGCACCATTTTGTAGCACGTTGGTTGGTCCGTAAGCTTTGTTCCATACAGAAGATTGCAGATGTAGGTGAGCACGGAACCACCCAGGAAGAAAAGCAGATGAACAAACTGTTTCTGCTTCTTTAAACGGCGTGAGCCGAAGAGTGCTTCCAGATGATGCTCCTCTGCGTAGGAGAGGAGACCCGGAATTTCCTCGGGGCTGTATTCCAGATCAGCATCCTGCACAATAACATACGTACCCTTTGCATGCGCGTACCCCATACGTACTGCAGAACCCTTTCCTCCGTTTTCCTTGGTAAGAACGGTATCCTGTGGCCGGGCCAGGGAACGGGCAATTTCCAGAGAACGGTCCTTAGATCCGTCATCCACAAAAATGACCTCGGCAAAGTCGCCACAGGCTGCAAAAACGCGCGTCGCAATTGCTTCGAGCGTTTTTTCTTCATTAAAGATGGGGATGACAATTGTTAACCGCATACAAGGAGTGTAACTGATGGCAGCTGATGTGTAACGTTCACTCGTTCTCTCGTGCGCTCGTTAGACATTGAACGAGTGAACGAACTAACGAGCAAACGAATATTCCATCTCTTCCAAAAGTCTCTCAACTAGTCTCTGAAGACTATGGTCTCGTTTCACTTGTTCCCTAAATCCTGAGGCAATTGCTTTACGTTCGCCTGCATCAAGTTCACAGAATTCTTGAATGCGGGCACCCAGTGTTTCCGCCGTTGCACTACACGCCGGGGATAGGAGTGGCTGCACAGCTTCCGATGTGGAAACAACAAGACAACCTGTAGCCATAGCTTCCAGTACTGCTTTATCCAGACTTGTCTCACTTGCATGCACAAACACAGTTGCCTTCTGTAAGAGATCACGCACTGTCTCTTGGTTTGCAGACCGGATGCTCACTCTGCCTTCAAATCCCTCTGTAGTAATCTGTGTGTGAAGATCTTGTTCCAAAGTTCTATCCGTAGCAGTAATAGGGGCACCTGCGAGTATCAGTGTGTAGTCCTTCGGAAGTTCTCTGAATGCTCGCAAAATGACATCGAGATGTTTGGAAGCGGTAATGCGCCCGACGGTGATCAACGATTTCTCATTACGTGGCTCCGTACCGGGCGAAAAGAAATCCGTATCTATACCATGCCCCACGACCACACTTTTGTGAGTACGAAGTGGCATACCATGTGACGAGGCACTAAAGACCTTCCGTACAAGGAGAAGTGCAACGCACAGTGGCCACCGTGTGCCGCGTGCTTCGTACCACAAGTACATAGGCTTGCGCAGGAGCAACCACAGCGGTGCGCCCAGTACTATCCAAATGGGCGTCATATGCACCAATACAACGTCATATTCCTTGCGAAGCTTCCATTGCAGTTTCCAAAAAAGACATATTTGAGAAAATTTACCTCTTCCCTTTTCTTTTTCTAAGGATTCTACTTTTGTATTAGCAAGAAGAAGATGTTCTCCTACAAACTGCCCAATAACAGTTACAAAGCCCGGATTACACTGCTGTGCAAATTGCATTATCCACTGATGAAAGAATCCAAGAATCGGATCTGTGTTATCTACCTTCTGTGTCATGATCAGTAGTTTCATGCGAGTGACTGAAGAAAATCGCTGTAGTCTTGTATGAGTTGTGTGCGCTCAAACGTCTCCAGAACTCTGCATGCCTCTTTTCCCATGGCAGTACACGCATCCGGATGCGTGAGAAGGGAATGGATGCACTGTACAAGATCAGGAGCTTCACCGGTGGTAAAGATGCCGTTCACACCCTCTTCCACCACATCTGCCATTACACCAACGGGAGTGGTGATAACGGGAAGTCCACAGGCCATAGCTTCGAGTGCACTGCGGGGGCCCCCTTCGCTGGTGGAGTTCATAAGAAAGACACGTGCACTCTTTATGGCTTGTACTACGTCTTTCTGCGTAGGCAACCAACCGGTAAAAGTAACACGATCGGAAACACCAAGAGACGTTGCATAGGCTTGCCAGGCAGCTTTCTTCGGACCGTCTCCTATGACCAAAAGCGATACGGAAGGCAGTTGCGACAGCGCCTCCAGTACACGGTTCAGACCTTTGTTCGGCACCAGTCGTGCACAGAAGACGAGATCAAACTTCTTTTGCTGCTCAGTGGTCTGGGTAAGAAGATCACGATCAAGATAGAAGGAAGGCACTACAGCTATTTTCCCGGCCTGCACACCCCACGATGTGAGCATATTTTTTACGTCACTGTTTACGGTACGTACCGCACTCGACCGGCGGGCTTCTGCGGGAAGAATAAATCGCGAAAGAGTGCGCCCTATCCATTCAAAAGCATTGGCTGCCAGCGGATGCCCCACAATGTGGTGCACTTCCAGCAGAGCAGGTATGCGAATGTTCTTTGCAAGCCGGAGCCCTCCTCTTCCGTTATAGAACGGAGGATACTCATGGATGGTCAATACAGAATAGTGATAATGTGCATGTAACTCTGCCCCCTTTTTTGTAATCCACCTCACCTGAGAAAATAAACTACCCGGATTCGGATGAAAAAAGATGTTATGATTCTGGAGATCTTTCCGGAACTGCTCTGCTTCATGACCGGATCGTTTTGCACGGGGACAGATGATATCGATGCGATCCCACTGTATACAAAGTCCCTGCAACGTCGCATAAAAAGCACCCTTTCGCCCTTCGGGGATAGATCGGTCTCCACTAATCATGAGGAGATTCATACGAGGGTCCGGAAGAAGGAAAGATGCTCCTCTGCTACGTCTGCCCACGTTCTTCTGGGGAGCGGTTGCGATGCAGCTTCCGCGAGAGAACTATACTGAGAAATAGCATCTACCAGTGCACGGGTGATGTCGAGCGGGCTCCCGAGCGGAAGGAGCTTCATACCGGTACGGAGTGAAGGACTAAGTCCTGTCTGGTCCGTGAGCAGGACGGGTAGTCCTGCGGTACGGGCTTCCAGAGCAACATGAGGACTGATCTCTGTAAGCGAAGGAAGAATGAGAAGATCATACTCAAAAAAGACCTGTTCCTTTTGCTCACCCTGCACAGACCCAAGGAACGTCACACGTTGCTCAAGCAGTAGATCTTCAGTAAGTTGCCTGAGTGGCTTCTCCATGGGACCGCTTCCTACAAGGGTAAGGCGTACACCGGGAACTTTGACAAGCGCACGTAGAAGCATGGCAAGATTTTTGAATCCTACAAATCTTCCGAGAAAGAGCAGGCGCAGAGGCTCATGTTTTGTATGCAGGCGGGGCGTTCCCCGGGGAACAGCGTTTTCCAGTACCGAATGGGAAGGCAGACTTTTGTATGCCTGTTCATATATCTCCTGCTGAAAACGGGTCGAGAAAAAGATGTGATGGAACTGCCGCAAAATTCGCAGTACACAGCAGCGCACCCATGGCCGGGACTGGTACCATGCCCGCAGACCAAGTGTGCCTCCATGGTCGGTATAGCGTTCCCAGCCAAAATCCCCCCCGAGACGTAAAAAGCGCCTTGGCTTCTTAAGTCGGGAAAGCCACAGGGGAACACCGGCACTTATAGTGGAAAAGCCATAAACAATATCCGCATCTCTGGCATGAGCCCGCAGAGCGCGTGCATAGCGGAACCAACGGAGAACTATTCCCCACCTGGGAACATAAATAACAGGAAATGTATCGCTTTCTTCCAACTGTTCAGGCTTCCCATAGGTAAGAACTGTTACATCTATATTGCGCTCACACAGCTCCTGTGCGAGTGAACGCACATACGTTGCAGGACCACCTATTTCAGGTGGATAAATGCCGGTAGCAAGCACAATTTTCATAACAAGAACAACGAAATTCCGCCAAAGTATCAAGATTCTTACACCTTTTCCTCTATCGGCACACAATTTTTTGGGGTTTCTCTGAAGAATGTGAAGAATATTAAAAACTACTTTTTTATTGACGCAACTTACAAGCAGGCATCAAAATGTAATTACTATGTCAGGTCCATTCACTATAGTCGTAAGGGATAATCTTACACCCGAATTAGTCGGCATTACATCACAGGTCACAGATTTAGACATTCAATCGCAACCGATGGGAGAGGATGGCAGAGAGGGTATCAGGATGAGCATTACAACAGCGAGAGAAATGAAATTGCAGGAAGTTATTGCCCTACTCGAAAGAACAGGCGTAACAATTGCCGCTGTATAACCTGCAAATCACCACTCACTCTGTAACAGTAAACCACTCCACCGTCCGCTTCACTCCTTCTGCAAAAGAAACCTGAGGCTTCCAGCCAAGAGCACGAACAGAAGACGAATCCAGACTATACCGCCAGTCGTGACCGGGACGGTCTGGTACAAATGCAATGAGATCATGCGGTTTGCCAAGTACATCCAGCACGGCTTTGGCAACGGCAATATTCTCCTGTTCGCTGTCGGCTGCTATAAGGTAAATGTTTCCATCCCTGCCTTTTTGGTGTACCAGTTCTGTGGCATCGGTATGGTCGGTGACGTAGAGCCAGTCACGTTTCTGTTTTCCTTCTCCGTAAATGGGAATTTTTTCATCCTTCTGTGCATGTGTAATGATAACGGGAAGCAATTTACTGGTGTCTTGGTGTGGACCGAAGTTATTGGTGCAGCGTGTAATGCGTACACGGATGCCATAAGTCCGTGCTGCAGCAAGAAGCATCATATCGCCGGCTGCTTTGGTTGCAGCATAGGGATTACTTGGACATAACCGGGACTCGGGCGTAAAGGAAGGAGCATCATCGGCCAGATCTCCGTAGACTTCATCGGTGGAAACATGGAGCAGGAGCACTGTGGGGTTCTTTTTGCATACATCAATGAGTGACTGCACACCATGAATATTGGTATGGAGGAAGGGTGCAACCTCCTGGATGCTCCTATCCACATGCGTCTCTGCTGCAAAATTAATGATGGTGTCTATGGCATAATCACGCACAAGCGATTCCACAAGTGCCGTATCAGCAATATCCCCTTCTACAAAAGTAATACCCTCAGCCACAGCATCCAAAAGGGACCTGTCCCCTGCGTACGTAAGTTTATCCAGCACAACGATGGTATCGTCCGGCATGTGCTCGCGGTGTCGCAGGACGTAGTGCGAACCTATGAAGCCAGCGGCACCGGTGACGAGTAGATTCATAGTAAGGAAAAATGCAAATACGGGAATCTATGGTAGAGCAAAGTGGTTACGTACGCTTAAAAATCCAGACATCCCATATGCCCCCAATAGTGAAACGACTTTGCAGTACAGAAGATCTGATGCTTTTAAGAATAGCGGGCAAAACAACCGGATTGGTTTGTAGAAGATTTTCTATGAGGTCTGCACTGTCGTTGGAAGCTGTGGGTATAGCATGTCTGTCGGCAAACGTGATAACGGCAAAACGCTTGAGGGCAGAGACTCTTGCTGTGTACGGGGGATACCGGTCTCCCTGCAACTGTGAAAATACTTCGCGTTCCTCTAAAAGAAAATTGAGTCCATAACCTATCCAGTAGTTTGCATACCCCCCAAGAGCATCTTCGGTCACCAGAGTTTTTTCCAGCGAGTACACAGCGTCCGGTGGGAAGTGAGAGGAGGAGTCTCGCCAGATGCGATTGCCAATATGCACCGTGCTGGTACCAATATAAGCAATGAAGAAGGCAACGAGGAATACTCCAAAAGAACGCCAACGTTGTAGAAGCTGTTCAAAGGAGAGCGCGAGTAATACGACAAACGCAGGCCAGGCACTCACGGCAAAACGGAAATTCCCTACTCTGGGAATAATACCTTTGTAGTAGAGTGTAAGAAGAGGAAGGACAAAAAGAAAAAATAGGAAAGCGGTGGGTATTTTTTTTACAGGAAGGGGCCTCCCCGTAAGCAAAGTGCAAATGGTGGACCTCTCTCTGTAGAAAAATGTGACTATGCCAAACATCGCTATGACCGAGACAGCACTGAGCATACATATTTTCCCCCAGGGATACCCTGCTTCCACCCACAGAGATACCGGATGTTCTGCCCCCCAGAAAAGAGGAAGGATAAGATCAAAGAGGGGCTTCAATGTAGAGAGAGAAGGATCATGGAAGCGAACACTCGAAAAGGGAAATGTGCCAAAAAATACCCACGGTACCCATTGCGGAACATTGCCTACAGCGAATCCAGCAAACAAATATAACGCACAGATGGAAAGCCGGTTCTTGCGATGGCTGGACCAAAACAAGGCAACGAGCATCACGAGTGCACAAAAAGAGAGAAACCATTTTGTGTATGCAACTTCCTTCGCTGTTGATTCAAAAATGACATGCCGTACAGCGGCCGAGAACAGAATCGTAACCACCACAATGCGTGCAGCAAGAAATTCTACACGACGTTCACCGAATATTTGTGCAATTCTTGTATAGAGCACGGACCACTCCTGTGAGGCGAGAAGAAGTACCACTGCAAACATCACCGCATCCAGACCAAACCGAGGAGTTACCCACAGTCCAAAACCTACCAAACCACCCAGTAGAACAGAGCGAAGGCGAGATAGTTCCGTACGGTGAGCATCGGGAAATGCAATGAGCAGAATGCACAGCATGAGCAGAGGTGCCCAATAGTTAAAAGGCCCTACAAAGAGAAAATACAGCACGTAGAACCCGGGTACCGCCATGAGGGCAGCAGTAAGAAGTGCCACGCGCCTTCCCCATGCACGGTACACAAAACAGAGAAAGAGTACGGTAAACAGTACTGTCATGAGGAAGGAAGGGAGGCGCAGCGCTAAGATGCTTCCTTTCCCCAAAAGCAAAAAAAGTGGCGCTACAAAAGGAATCCACACATTCCCAAAATATCGTTGCCCTATGGCATAGGTATGCCACTCACCTCGTAATGCATGTTGTGTCGCAAGACCTGCCAATGCCTCATCACTTGAAAAATTGACATGTCCTTTCAGGATTGCCCACAGATGAAACGAAAGCCCAATGCCAACAAGAAGCACGAACGGCAGCGCAGATTTTACCTGTTGCAGGGAGAAGCGTTGGGAAATTTTCCGAAGGTTCATACGTGCACTATACCCTCCCACACTGCTCGAAATATATGCAGTTCGGAGCTGCAGAAGATTTACCCATCTACCAGAACGCCCCGGCCGTTAGGCCGGGAATGAATGGTTCGTTGGTTCCTTCTAAATTCACAGAGCGCTCGGTACAGGGTTTCGCGCTGCAGAGCAGCGAAGAAGGGAAGATGCCATGCCCGTAAAGGTGTGGAGCTTCACTCCAAACCGTCCTGCGTAATGGACGCAAATGTTTTTCTTCTCCGAAAGAAATAATCAAACACAATACAGACTCTGCCTGTATGCAGCACAAACGCCCTCTTTTGTCTCTGAAAAAGATGCAATGGCATGAGTACAGTAAATGCACCCAGTGTACAGAGTACTGCGCAGGCACAACGCAACTCCCCCCTGCATACATAGTAAGGAACAGACAGGAACTCCAGGAGAAGTCTTAGAGGCAAGCGCGTCACAAGCTGTGTATCTGGAACGTTCTTGAGTACCATCAAGAGATTATTTCTATGCTCGTGGAAACGCTTTGTAAAAGGTCTTTTCCCCCATACCTGACCACCTTTGTGGTATACCAAAGCGCTTGGAATGCTCATAACGCTGTGTCCGCTGCGGCGCAGTCGACAACACAGATCTATTTCTTCCATGTAGGAAAAAAAACGTTCATCAAAACCTCCTTCCTGTTTCCAGACTTCGGTACGAATAAGGAAGCAGGCACCGGAGGCCCAATGAATTTCCACGGGAGCATCATACTGACCTGTATCCACCTCCACTGTTTCAAACACTCTCCCCCGGGTAAAGGGGTAGCCAAATCTATCCAGAAACCCTCCACAGGCTCCTGCATAATCAAACTGATTACGATGCATGAGAGAACGGATCTTGGGTTGGCAAACGGCCACATTGTCATGCGCTTCCATAAAGGAGACAAGGGTGTGCAGACACCCGGGAGTGACTTCGGTATCGTTATTGAGCAGCAGGAGGTATTTTCCGGATGCAAATTTGGCAAGTTGATTATTTCCGGCTGCAAAACCCCTGTTCCTCTCGTTTCTCAAAAGTATGAGGGAGGAAGCATACAGACGTTGCAGTTCCTTATATTCGGATGGGTCAGATCCGTTATCCAGTAGGAGAATTTCTTTGTGTGTGTACCCCTCATTTGCCGCAGAACGAAGGCAGGAACATGTGTCCTCCAGCCCATTCAGGTGAAGAATAAGGAGGGAGACGAGTGGGGAAGAAGCCTCTGATTCGCTGTTGTGTATCACTTGTGTAGAATGTCTGTAATGTGTTGCCTTACCCTATAATAGGACCAATGAAAAAACGAGGTATTCTTGAATATAGTGCATGCCCGCTCTGTAGCTCCACACACATCATGTACAGCAGAACCTGTAGAGATGAACTCATCTCACAGGAAGAGTATGAGATTTGGACGTGTAAAGAGTGCGAATTTTTCTTTACGCAGTACGTACCCGACCAGAAGAACATCGGCAGATACTACCAATCGAATTCGTACATTTTTCATGCAACCAAAGGAAAAGATTGGTTCACTTGGTTAAGCCATTTTTTTCGAAAATACATCACACTTCCACGTCGCCGAAAATGGGTGGAACGTCTGAATGGAAACAACCTAAAAACAATGCTAGACATTGGCTGCGGAACGGGTGAATGGCTCTCTTTCCTCAAAAAAAAGCACTGGGATGTTCTCGGTATAGAACCCGATGCAGATGTAAGAAGATACTGTGTGGAAGTAAAAAATGTACCGGTAAAGGACCTTGATGCACTACAGCATCTACCTGACGCATCATTCAGTGTCATAACACTGTGGCATTCGCTGGAACATATGCACTATCTCCACGAGACCATGCTGCAGATAAAACGCCTCTTACGACCGGGAGGATTTTGCCTGATTGCATTGCCAAATATAGAAGCCAAAGCAGCAAAACAATACGAAACGTACTGGGCAGCCTATGACGTTCCGCGACATGTATATCACTTCAGTTCCTCCACCGTTTCCCGCCTTGCAGGCATGCATCATTTGGCTGTTACAGAATACCGTGCACTGCCTCTGGATACTTATTTCATATGCCTACTCAGTGAAAAATATAAAAAGGGATCATACGTACGGGGTGTATGGAATGCAGTATGTGCGCACAAAAAATCGTTACACAAAATGCAAGAGGCCACATCGCTCGTTGTCGTTCTGCGACATGCTGATGGCGATGAATGCTACACTCCCTGCGTCTCTCCATCTGCACAATGAACAGTACACCATTCTCATGGTTAAAATATGGGCAGTTAATTGGACTGCTGTTTGGAGTACTACTCCTTGTTGAACTGCTTTCCTGGACTGGTCTTTGTGTAGTAGAAAAAGCGTGGATAACACCCAAGAAACTTTCTGATGAACGAAAAGAGATGCACAAAGCGTCACTGGAGCAGTTAGCAACCATTCAACAGGAACCAGTGGGTATGTTTGCACGAGAGTACGTACATCCGTATGTGGGTTTTGTAGAACGAACAAATATTCCGGAAGACATGCAGGAAAATGACCTGATAAATTATGGATTTGGGCCGGGTGCGCTTATACGCAAAGCGGAAGAGAATGAGGTGGTGGTAGGAATATTTGGAGGGTCAGTGGCGTACTATTTTGCACAGAGTGATGGATTACATGCATTCTGGAACGAACTGCAGAAGGACCCAAAATATGCGGGCAAAACCTTGCGATTAATGGCTACAGGCACACCGGGATTCAAACAGCCGCAACAACTCATGACCTTGAACTACTTACTTTCTCTGGGTGCCCATTTTGACATCATCATCAATATAGACGGATTCAATGAGGTGGCACTCCCTAAGGCAGATAATATAAACAGAGGGGTGTTCGCCTTTTTCCCAAGAGAGTGGCAAAGAAGAGTAGAGTACCTCGACCTGGATCCGGAAATGCGACTGATCTCCTACCGCATCCTGAACCAATCTGAGCGGCGCCAGTGGCTGGCACAAATATTTGACGGTCCGGTGATCAGAAAAAGTATGACTGCCTCATTAGTCTGGAAGGTACTCGATACGGGAACAAGGTGGCAGTTACGACGCAGTACGCAGGCCTATCTTTCCCTTAAAGGACTTTCACATCATTCGTACGCTGCCACAGGCCCCTCAGAGAAGTACGCTGATGATGACGCGCTCTACGACGAAATGGTTGCTGTATGGATACGGAGCTCCGAACTCATGCAGAATATTGCCGATGGTATAGGCGCGCTGTACATCCATGTACTCCAACCCAACCAATATCTACGCGATTCTAAACTCATGTCGGAAGCCGAGAAAGCAGTTGCCATGCAGGAAAATCAACCGTATGCACAGGCTGCCTTACTGGGGTATCCAAAATTGATAAATGCAGGCAACCAACTGAGAGGGGAAGGCATACGGTACTACGATATGACAATGGTATTCCAGAGTACTAAAGACCAGACCTATAAGGACTCCTGCTGCCACTACAATGAACTCGGCAACACCATCCTTGGGGAAGCCATTGGAAGGGCCATGCGTGCCGAGCGCTGACTTCACCTGGAGGCTTCCTGTCTGCATAGGTAGAATGGGTAGTAATGTACTTGCTCACATGGTATCCATCCACTAAAATATGAAACTTGTCAATAATCCCCCACCTATGAAAGGAGTACTCATCTGCGGCGGCTCTGGCACCCGACTGCGTCCTCTTACCAAAGTGACAAATAAGAGTCTGCTCCCAGTATACGATAAGCCACTTGTGCTCTACCCCCTGCAGACACTCCTCGATGCAGGAATGCAAGATATTATTATGATCACCGGCACAGAACATATAGATCAAATCGCCAGCTTTCTCGGTAGTGGTACGGAGTTTGGGTGCCACTTCTCATACAAAGTCCAGGACGAACCAAAAGGTATAGCTCATGCACTGAGTATTGCGGAAGAATTTTGTGATGGTGAAAATGTCTGTGCCATATTGGGAGATAACATCTTTTTTGAAAACCTCGCAGAGAAAATTTGCTCCTTCCAGAAGGGAGGACATATCTTTCTCAAAAAAGTCTCTGACCCCGAACGATTTGGTGTGGTAGAACTACAAGGAAACAAAGTGATCTCTGTGGAAGAAAAACCCATCAAGCCAAAAAGTAATCTCGCACAAACCGGCTGCTATTTGTTCGACAACCGTTGTTTTGATGTCATTCGCAATCTTGCACCTTCGGCGAGAGGAGAACTGGAAATTACCGATGTAACCAAATGGTTTTTGGAACAGGGAGAATTGTGTGCGAGCGTTCTGCAGGATGAGTGGATAGATGCCGGCACCTTCGAAAGTTTGCACCGTGCTGCCATACAAGTACGGGCACGGAAGAAAGAAGTTGCAGAGGATGCAAAAGAGATGGGAGTGAAATCTGTACAGGAGAAGGCCACAGTCTAGTTGTTAGTTTGTAGTTATTAGTTATTGGTTATTCGTTATTTGTCATTTTTTCTTTTGATTTCAGAGGAGAAAACAGAGTAAGTAAAATAGAAAACAAACGTATTGTAAAAACTAAGAACTAAAAACAAACAACCAATAACAAAGAACAGGTAACGAATAACTATTCAGCCATCGCCAACAGAGAATCGTAGACATGCGCATACTTCTCCCCGATACGCGACCAATCATACTTTGCGGCATTTTGCATACCCGCTGCAGCAAGTGCGGTACGCAGAGATGCATCTCCAAGTAGTTTATTGAGTGCACGTGTGGCCTGTTCTACGTTATCCTGCTCCACAAGTATGCCATTTTTGCCGTCGTGAATACTATCGGGAATACCCTGAACATTTGTGCCGATGACGGCGCAGCCTGTTGCCTGTGCTTCTAAAAACACATTCCCCAGTGCCTCACTGCGTGAAAGACCGCAAAAGATCTCAGCTTCCGCAAATTCCTGGTAGACGTCCGGTACGGGCACGAATCCCACAAACTTCACACGTTCCACCAGACCGAGCTCCTGTGCAAGTTTTTCATACACGCCTTTCTGTGAACCATCTCCGACCAAACGAAGATGAGCCTGCGGATGCTGCACCGCTGCAAATGCCCGAAGAAGCGTATCTATTCCTTTCATGTTTTCATGCCGTCCTACAAAAAGAATACGACCTGGCACTTTTTCTGCAGAGTGCATATCTTTCAGTGAAAGCCCGTTTGGAATAACGGTAACATCATCTCGACCAAATCTGTGTGCGCGCTGCCTGAGAGTCGAACTAATGACCGTTACCGCATCTGCGGAGCGGTGCATGCTTCGCACAAGAAAATGGGTGTTTGTACTCTGGCAGGTGAGCATACGTTTTGCATTTGGCACAATAAACCGACATAGAATGAGTGCAGCACCGGCAAAGGATTCCAAAACCGCATGAACGATATCCGGACGTAGGCGCGCTGCCGCAAGCGGCGCAAGAAATGGAAATAGCCATTTATCGAATGTACATCCCAACCCCACACGCAGAACGCAAACCCCACCCGGCAATACGTCTTTCCTGGGGAGATGACGACGCATACGTGCTGTCACAATAGTGAAGTCATAGCGGTCATGCAGCACGGCAGGCACTTCTTCGCTACAGGCCTCGGCACCGCTGCGCAGTGGCGTGGCGAATGCCGAAAGAATGACGATCTTCTTTTTCATAACTGAAGCAATTGATCGAAAAATCTCTGATACTGCTCTCCCACGGCATCCCAGGAAAAGTAGGTTTCTATGCGTTCGCGTGCCGCCTTGCCCAGAGATTCCCGTTTTGCCGGGTCGTCGAGGAGACGACGAATGTGCGAACGCAACGCTTCGATATCACCTGCGGGGAACAGGAATCCGGAAATACCGTTCTGAATGAGGTAACGGTTTCCGCCCACATCACTGGCAACACAGGCACAACTGCTACTCATAGCTTCCATAAGAGCATTGCTGAGACCTTCGCTGTAACTCGGCAATACGAAAATATCTGTTTTGGAGAGAATATCGGGAATGTCTTCCCGTAAGCCGGTAAACCGAACCTCTCTCCGGTACTGTTCTACAAGTGGATGGCCGTCTGCAAACCACCCGACAACCTGCACATTCAAATGAGGATACTCTTTCTTGAGTGGTACGGCTGCTGCCAAAAAGTCCTCCACTCCTTTTACGGATTCCAAACGCCCAATGTAAGACAAGGTGAGGTCTTCTCTTGGCGAAGAATCTTTTTTAAATGGTGCTGGATCTATGCCCGTGGGAATAACATGTGTTTTTTTGGCAATGTGGAGGAACCGGAGAAGCTTTGGTGGTTGCGGATGAAAGGTGATGATCTGTGAAGAAAACAGGAGAACCTTCCAGCCCAGCGTCCACGCATAGATAGCGCTGCAGATACGCGGCACCGGATGTTTGGGCCACCACGTCATACCCACAAGTGCGTCGGTAGCGAGTACCACCTTCCGACCCGAGAGACGAAGAAGAATCGTACAAAGCGAAGACCAGAAGAGTAGCTTATTCACTACGATGATATCGGGGTTTTCCTTCTTTGTGAGACGCCGAACGTATCCTGTAAACCCGAAAGCAATGCCGTAGTTCCAGGGATCACGCAGGAAAATGTCTTTGCGGTAGTGAACCGTAAGTGTGGGAGAGACTGTATCAACCGTGTTCTTTGGCCCCATGCAGACGGCAATGACTCTATACCCAATGCGCTGCCACAGTTCCGCCAGTTTCACTGAGCTCACCATCCAACGATGTTCCTCCTTCCAGTAGGGGCTCACGAGCAGAATGGTTTTGGTGGAGGGGTCTAACAAGGTTTTTATAATAGCGCCACGACATGCGGTGGCGCTACAAAAGAAACACCAAAGAAGCCGTTGCTTTTGAGCGGTCAGAGACAAGCGGGAAGTGCCCTCATATACGGGAGAGCAGGCTGCCCGCTTGTCGCTTATGGCTTTTTTTATTCCTCTGTATCATCCGGCTCCAAGTCACTCTGTTTGAGCGCCAGTTTTCGTATCATGCGGGTCTGACGCTGCTCTAGTTCTTCCAGACGCATAACAAGGTAAAAAACAATGAAGAAGAGCACACCCAAAAAGGTGACTACCACTGCATTCTCTCTGTCTTTAATGCCCGTAACCTTTGTAAGGTAAGTAATGGAGTCAGGCACAATGGCTATGTAGGCGATAGCAGACCAGAAGAGTGTCCAGAGTATTGCCTCCCAGACAGTCTTTTTCTGACGGAAGACCAGACTCCACGCATAGGCAAGTGCCACAAAGGAAACGAGCGGTGCTATAATCTGGTAAGCAGTGAGTTCCATAACGTGGGGAGTATAACAGGTGGAGGCAGGAGGAGAAATCGTTCACGTATTCTCTCATTTTCTCGTTTAGAATGAACAAATGAGGAATTATCTGAGAAAAGAGCGCAGGAGTATTTTTAATGCTGTCTTCACACCCAATCCAAATGACTGCCCCTTCGCCATGGTGTACTCGGAGTACAGAACTTTGGTAGGCACCTGTGCTATACGCCAGCGGTGCTGCATAACTTCCCGCACAATCTCAGTACAAAACTCATATCCACTCATGCGAATATCCACCTCACGTACCGCCCTGGGACCAAAAACCTTAAACCCGCACTGGCTGTCTGCCACCCACTTCCCGGTAACCGCAAAGGTGATGATGTTCCCCACTCCGTTAAAAATGCGACGGATGAGAGGAATCTTATTGCGTTGACCAAAGCGGTTGGCAAATACGATATCTGCAGTACCCTCAAGAATAGGAAGAAGCATGGCCGGAATGTCGTGCGGATCATGTTGGCCATCTGCATCCAGAGTAATAATGATGGTCGCCCCCATGCTACGGGCAGCTTCTATACCGGTCATGGTGGCAGCGCCGGCACCGCAGTTCTCTACATGAGAAAGCACCACCGCACCCGCATCACTGGCAACGCTTTCGGTCGCATCGGTGGAGCCATCTGCAACAACCAAAACCGTATCTGCATACGCATTGGCAGAGCGGATGACGGGAGCAATGCGACTTGCTTCGTTATAGGCAGGAATAACCGCTATAATGTTTCGCTTCTCTTCCATAACTACGGGATGAGAATAAATGCCACACCTGCACCGGGATCATTCACGATGGGTTGCACACCGCTCTCTGCACTGTTGAGGTACGTCACAAATGCATTCACCTTTTGGTGCAGGGTACCACCGCCGTTGCGTTCAATGGTTGCGGTATTTGTATCGAAGATGATGCTGTTGAACCCGAGCGATTTAAGTCGCTGTGTGGTCAGCTGAGGATTACGCTCCTGATACAGACAGTTAAAGAGATCCAGCTGGTGATCTGCAGCACCGATAATTTCTAAATTATGGGGGATAAAGTAGGGAATAAATGTTCCTACCCGGTACAGATACGGCCGATCTTTTACACTCTTATTGCGATCCACCACGATATCGGCAATATCATCGTAGTAGGGAATGGTGCGCTCACGGAGCGTCTCGTAGGAAACTTTTCCCATGGGATACTCAAAGAGATTTTTTTGCATGTCGTACTGCCAAAAACGATTGTTCAGCACAATGAGTAGCCACGCACAGGTAAGCACAGCAAGCACACTACGACTCGGCAAATCCGGTGCTTTCGTCACCAGTACCTCCAAACCTATGGAAAGACCCAGAAAAATACCAATGCCATACCATGGGATGCCTTTCGCCAGAAAAACCCACTGCACCAGCATGAGGAACGTACCTACAAAAAGCCAGCGCAGCCATGCACTCTCCTTCCTCCAGAAAAACGGCAGAAGAATGAGAAGGGGGAAGAGGAGCAGGCCGGGCATAGTGGTCACGTAATAGCCGGCACTGTCTAAGTTCATAACAGAACGCCACGGAAGTGTGATGTAGTGTTTCCACCCTTTACGGAAACCCCAGTAGCGATCCAGTTCTTCTTTATCTCCGGTAGGACTGCAGGCGGGATTTTGTATATCCACTCTCAATTCTTCGGGAAGACTCCGGATATTGCGATTCCCTGCAAGACTGGTATCTCCGGATATATCCAAAACCGGGGTGAGCAGGTTTGGTGCACCGAGTTCAAATCTGGGAAGAATATTGCCCGCAAGAAAGTTGTTATGCAGAAGCCAGGGCAATATGGAAACTCCCATGGTGCCTATCAGCAGGCCCACAGCCAACATACTTGAACGCAGAGTCTTGCGTTTTCGGGATGCGGCATACCCCACAATTCCCAGACCAAGGACAAGTGCTATGCCTATAAACATGTTTTGCGAAAGCAGATCGGAACCCCCGGATACACGCTGTAAAATTTCGCGAATGCTCAGTATTCCCTTTGCTCCCAGTGTAGCTATTACCAGAAAAACCGCTCCAATAAATGCATACCAATGGAAGAGCACTCCGGTGAGCACGGCACCGGAAGCGAGAATAACCATAATAATGGTGGGCTTGGTCGCAAAACCAAATCCAAACAGGATACCGCTTACAATGAGCCACCGCAGATTGCGTGCGGGTTCAGCAGTGCTTTCCGGTTCTTCTTTTGGGAAGAGGAAAAGAAAGAGTGCGAGCATACCCAACGTTCCCCACATGAAGACGGCATTATCTATCTTCATATCGGCAAACGAGAAGTGGCCAACAAGTGGAAGTGTGTAGTAAAAGACTGCGGCAAGAATGCCTCTGCCACGACCAAGGAACACTGTGCCGAATGCAATCACCGAGAACACGGCAAGTAAGCCAGCCATCCAGTTAATGAGCATGGAAGCAGTTGCTCCATATACACTGCCGTACCCAAACAGCAGGAAACCGAGGGAAGATAAATACTCCCACATGAAAGGCGCCATGGAAAAGATGAACTTGCCGTAGCTCACCATGAGCCTTGGACGGTTAATGTAACTCCCCAGGTCGTCCCACCCTATGGGGAACGGCCGGATGACATTGAGAAAATTCAGTGCGAGGTAACTCACTAAAAACCAGGTGAGAAAGACCGTCGCGCTGTGCCAAGACTTATGAACAGGAACGGATTCGTGGATGAATATGTGCACCCAAAAGAGCACCTGCCGAAAACAGAGAACCGGCAGCAGAACCATGAGTATCCACCCTGCGGTTGCTGTGAGGATACCTGCAACCGCAAGAATCCAGAGCAATGCTATCCATACACAGGCACCCAGTGCAATACTCAGCACTGCTTCTACAAACAGCGAAGGATGCCGAAGGCGCAAAAAGGAGAGGAGCAAATGACCCACAACCAAAATTTCAAATAAAATGAGTGTGATAAAGAGCATTTGAGAAAACACCTTGGTCATGAAGGATCCGTAGATACAGCGGGGTGAAATCACGTACTGCATGGCTGCATCGGAAAAGCGTCCATTGGGACGCAGGCATCCCTTTTCCTGTAACCGATTGAAGTTATTCTTTAAAAGGGCCAAGGACTCCGCTCCGGCATCGCGGTAGACCTGCTCATTGGGTTCCACTATGCGACGGAGAGGCACTGTTTGCATACCGGAAGTCACCGGCATGTCGGTACTGCCGAAACTGATGGCACTGAATACTCCAAATACAGCAAGAAAGAAGAAGAGCGCCATATGCCAGACCTTCAGACGCATCTGGAAGGCAAACTGCCCGGTACGTACGCCCATCCAAAAGAGCACACCTCCATACAGCACACCGCTGAGTATGCCGTACCACAGGAGTGGACGCATACGGTCGAGCGTACGTGCAATCATGGGGAAGAAGGAAAAGAGACCCCGGCAAACAAGGTCATCTCCTACGCAGAACTCCTTTAGGCGTTCCTGTGCGTCTCCGTGCAGGAGAACCGAATCGTGTACGGGCACACCCAGGTACACAAGGAGTGTGTAAATGCCCCAGAGGAGGAGACATACGAAGAATGCGAGAGAGAGTTTCTGAATCGTCTTTTGTTGCATACAGAGAGCAGGCAAGGAAAATCAGAAAAAGCCTAGCAGACGCAGGAAGGGAAAGCAGCTTAAATGTCATGACATCCCTGCCTGATCAGAAGCAATACGCCTGTTTTTTTCCTACTCTTTCCCCGGAAGAACCGTATCGCAAAAAAGTGAATCTGGTATACCATGGCACCCTATGGCACTCAATGTGCAGGAAGTGCGGCAGCAATTCTCTATTTTTTCCGGAGCAGATGCTCCGCTGTACTTTGATAGTGCCGCCACCGCACAAACTCCGGATGTGGTGTTTAGCGCAATGGATGAATACTACCGTACGTACTGCGCCAATGTGCACCGTGGCATGCATTCCTTAACCGAAAAAGCAACAGTGCAGTACGAAGACGCACGAAAGACCGTGAAGCAATGGATCAATGCCCAATCCTCACGGGAAATTGTTTTTACCAAAAACTGTACCGAAGCTATCAATCTGGTCGCCCGTGCGTGGGGAGACGTAAACCTGCACACAGGTGATGCTGTGGCAATTTCCATTTTGGAACACCACAGCAATGTGGTGCCCTGGCAACAGCTTGCCGAGCGAAGTGGTGCGGAAGTGCGATGGATAGAAATGGATGCCGCGGGGCAGCTCCGGATGGAATCACTGGATGAAATCTTGCAGGATAAAAAAGTGAAACTCGTTTCTATTACAGGACAGAGCAATGTGCTCGGCACACGGCCGGATATTAACGTGATCACACAAAAAGCGCACGATGCCGGTGCCCTGGTACTGGTGGATGCCGCTCAACTCATCAGCCATCACGCTGTGGATGTGCAGGATCTTGACTGTGATTTTTTGGCTTTTTCCGGCCATAAACTCTATGGGCCAACGGGCATAGGCGTGCTCTACGGCAAGCAGAAATTGCTGGAAGCAATGCCCGCTTTCCTTGGCGGCGGCATGATGATTCACGATGTGAAAAAGGATGGATTCTCCTCTGCCGAACCGCCACAGAAGTTTGAAGCAGGTACACCGCCCATTGCAGAAGCAATAGGACTCGCCACCGCCATCCAGTGGATGCGGCAGTGGAAGTGGGAAGACGTAGAGGAACATGAGCAAGCTCTGCTACAAGAAGCACGAACGATGCTGCAACAGATTGACGGGCTCACCATAGTAGGGACGAGCGGCAAAGGTCAGCCTTCCGGCTGCGTCAGCTTTGTGGTGGATGGAGCACATCCGCATGACCTTACAGACATACTGGGACAGAAAAATATTGCACTGCGTGCCGGTCACCACTGCACACAACCATTGCATGAAACATGGGGAGTACCGGCAACCACAAGGCTCTCTGTAAGCATCTACAATACGGTGGAAGAACTGGAAACACTGGGAATTGAGTTACAGAAGGCACTGAATGTACTGAGAACTGAATGAGTGGAGCGCTCTGCCGGAAGAGATAAGCCAAAAAATGTATTTATAAATGCCTCTTTGCAAAGGCACGACCGGAGTGTGATTTGAGATACCTTTCGAATGCTACTGCACGATCTCTATTAATAAATGCTGTAAAACTTTTCAGTTTCCAGGGTTTGTGCCTATTCGTGTGAATGCACTTACCATCATTATGCTCTGCAAGCCTGCGCTCAACATTATTCGTCACACCAACATACCAGTGTTGCTGGTCTTCTGATTCCAATGAATAGACCAAATGCATAGCCCATGAAAGTACCATGATCTTGAGTTATTTGTCTATGGAATGCTCGGCTTCGTCCGGCTCCGCTGCGCTACGCCGAGACTTCGCCGTAGCACCCTTTCGATCATTGCGGCTTCACCACGGCGTAGTTCCGCCGAAGGCGGAACGAAGACGGGTGGAGCCGCCCTCGGGAATTGAACCCGAGACCCCTTCCTTACCATGGAAGTGCTCTACCCCTGAGCTAGGGCGGCCTGTTTCGTGCAATGGTACAATGAACAGATACTCAACAAAAGCGGGAACAAGCTAACAGCTAATAGCTGAAAGCTACAAATTATTCTCCATCAATTTCTACTGTGTCCAGCCATCCCTGCTTTTCTTCACCACAGTAGATATGGATGGCATTTTTAAGTGTATGCAGGCAGATGAGCGCACATTTAAAGCGTCGTGGACCTATGGGCACACCGAGCAGATCGTATATATCCTGCTTTTGTAACTTCTCCACTTCTTCCACCGTCATCCCTTCTACTTCTTCTGTGAGTATGGACATACCGGCCTGACTGATGGCACATCCTGTTCCCTGCCAAGCTATGGAAGCAATACGATCGTTGTCTATGTGTAACTGCAAGCACACTTCATCTCCGCAGACATGATTTGCTTCTGTATGCGTTACCGATGCATCGACCATGGTTTCTTTATGACGAGGATCCCGATAGTGGTCCAGAATGTTTTCTGCGTAGAGGTCCATTTGCGTGGAGTATGAAGCAGGCATTTAAGATCCACCAGCACTATCGCACTCTATCAGTGCTGACGAAACCACAACTCCAAACCCTCCAGAGGTAGATAGGACCGAGCACATTCAGGAAATTCCTGTGTAAATTGCTTCTGTAAAAGGGCAACAAAGAAGGGATTAATTGCTGTGCCCGAACGCAGGAGAAAAACCTGATTCTTCTCAACCAGATTCTCCAATGTTTGCTGAACGAGAGGATGATCCTCTCCCAAATAGGTGTAGTTACTTATAATAGGAAGCGGTCCCCAGAAGGAATGGGTACTTAGATACATCGGCTGATGATCAAAGGCGTAGTATCGTTCTATCTTGCAAGCATCCAGCATTGCATCAAAACGCTCTACTTGTGAATGCGATTTGGGAAGAGAGGCCTGAAGGTACCCAAGATGCTGGGCTTGTGTCCTGTACGAAAAAGCTGTTATGAGAATAGTGGAAAGGATTATGCAGCCCAAAAGAACACTGCGAGTTGTGGACATATAGCGAACGCAGATAAGAGCTAAAACGGCGTACACCGGAACCGCAGCTGAAAAATGGTTCCCGGACGCTCCTGCAACCACAGCTGTAAAATTTACAATATAAAGTACAACAATTGCCACGATGGTAGACCAAAGGAGTTTTTGTTTGTATTGCCAAAAATAGAGATAGACAAGAACCGGAAAGAAAAATAACCAAGCAAACCACTCTGGTACAAAAGGGTTAAAATAGCTCACAGACATGCCTGTCAGAAGTGCATAGAGTCTGACAGAAGTTATCCCCACATAAATCAGCATAATGAACGACAGCACCAATGTGAGACCGCAAAGAAGGATTGTAAGAGGTTTACAATTTTTTTCCTGCTTAAAAATAGGGAACAGAGACCATAAAGATGCAATAAGAACAACAAGGAAAGGGGCTTCCTGAAAGCCTTTGGATAGATTGATAAAGACCGGATATGGAGTAATAGACAAAATCATAGGCGGAATATCTGTAACTGTCCGAAGAATCATTGCAGGAAGATATACGGAGAAATACGCATAAAAATATCCAAGGAAAAATAAAAAAAGAACACCTATGACTACAGCAATACTAAGCGGCAAAACGAAGGACTTAATAAAATGGGACCAACGCCTTACAAGTAAAATGCTTACTGCAAAATTAATCGGGAGAAATGTTTCTTTAAAACCTATGGAACAGAGAAGTAACATCGCACTCACTAGTGTGCATTTCGCATAATACTTTTGTGGCTCTTTATAAATACTCAAAGCATACAAAAGACTAAAAAATGATCCAAACGCCTCAGTTTCAACCGTGCCAGACCGAACCTCCAAATACAACATCAGTACTATTCCTGTCAAGAAGGCAGCCAACAAAGAAATAGCCTGCCAAAAACGTGAGGGGATTGATCGAACTTCGTAAAATGCGACAGCAGTAAGAAGGAGAGGAAAGAGTAGGAACTGAAAAATGTTAAGGAAAACTGCAAGAGAGTCTGTTTGTGTGAAGAAGAGTGAAAATGCGGAAAGGAGAAAAATACCAGGTGGTTTGGATTCAAACAAATCAACATAGGGTTGTAATCCGTTTAAAATGCCCCTCCCAACAATAAAGTATATTGTTGTGTCATCATCTATCGCACCCCGTGCCAGAAAAGTTACATCAGCAATGAATATCCACAGTATTTTGAGGAGAGCCAGTATGCATAGAAAAAGAAGTATAAAACTGAGAGAGCGCTGCTTTGCAGATAGAGCCTGTATCCAACCTTTGATGTGCATAGTTCAGAACGTAGCAAAGCAAATGAGTTGTTTCCAGTTTCCATAGAAAGAACTCCTTGCGGTAATTTGCTTCCATTTTCCTTGACGCTTCCTCTCCCCCTCCTTTAGAGTCGCAGTCCCGATTCCCCTGTACCCGAATTCGCCAAAAGGCAGATGGGTGGTACAAGGTTTACCCAAGAATCACCTATGCCAACTCTTACGGCATCATCGGAAGACGTGCGTGTGTACGAAGTCGCCGTCTTATACCCCTCGGTTTTACACCAGAAGGAAGAACAGCAGACTCTCAAAGAGGTGGAGACCCTGTTTGCCGAAGCAGGAGCAAAACTGATGGAAAAGGATGCATGGAGCAGGAGAGGTCTTGCCTACTCCATTCGGGGCCACAAAGAAGGCAACTTTGTTATGTACTACTTTGAGATGGATCCTGCCAAACTGAAGGAAGTGGATGAGGCACTCAGGATTATCCCGCATATTTTGCGCCACCTCATTGTAAAACCGCCAAAGGGCTACCAGGTCATCAAGTTCTCTGCGGAGTATGACCAGTGGCTGAAAACACGTGAAACAGATGCGCAAAAGAAGGACCGTGAAAAGGAGGAGGCACTCCAGCGCCAGGTTGCAGACAAGGCAAAGCGGCAAGCCAGGCGTGCAACAGAGAAGAAGAAAGAAATAGTGGAGGAATCCAGCCCTATAGAGGAAGATAAACTTACGGAGGAACTGGAGAAGCTTATTTCCGATGATGAATTGGATATTTAACCTGCAATACTATGGCTAAAAAATCTCAGCAACGGCGTACGGATCCCCGCAAAAAGCAGTGCCCCTTCTGCGAAAAGGAGGCAAAGTACATAGACTGGAAGGATTACCCCACACTCAAGCCTTTTATAGATTACTTCGGCAACATCCGCCAACGTTACTACACAGGCGTCTGTTTGCGTCATCAGAAGATGCTGAAAACTGCGGTGGAGCGTTCACGGTTTATGGGAATGCTGGCCTATAGGAAATAAGATATCCCCTGGATGAAACACTAAATAAGATTCGCAATAAATTGATAATTGATAGTGGATAATTGATAATCAAAACCTCAGAGGATGGAGCACTGCACTGTCCATTCTTCAGTATCAATTCTCCATTACACCATGTCCGGTCACAGTAAATGGGCCAGCATAAAGCATAAAAAAGGAGCTGCCGACGCAAAGCGCGGCAAGATCTTTACACGTCATGCAAAACTCATAGAGATTGCAGCACGTGAAGGGGGTGGAGGGGATCCTACTATGAATCCCTCTTTGGCTACCGCCATAGAGAATGCAAAAGCAGATAACGTGCCCAATGCCAATATAGACCGTGCAGTCAAAAAGGGCACCGGCGAGATGAAGGGTGAAGTCACGCAGGAAATTATGTACGGAGCGTACGCACCGGGTGGCGCTGCCTGCATCATCGAATGTTTTACAGATAACAAGAACCGAACGATCGCCAATGTGAGAAGTGTTATAGAAAGACGTGGCGGAAAATGGGCAGAGTCGGGCGCAGTACTCTACATGTTCGAACGCAAAGGTGTGGTGATTGCCAAGGGGAAAATTTCCGAAGAAGCAGAGTTGGCACTTATAGATGCCGGAGCAGAAGATTTGGAAAAGACCGGAGAAATGATTTCCATTACGACCGATGCCGCACGATGGAATACCGTACGTGATGTGTTAAAACAGGCGGGCTGTAAAGTAGAAGAAGCAGGTTTAAAGTATGTCGCAAACCAGCAAGTATCTCTTGCAGATAAAGAAACTGCAGAAAAATTTATGGAATTCGTAGAAGCAATTGAGGAAGATGAAGACGTGTCCGAAGTGCATACCAATGCAGATATTGCAGAGGAGGTGGCTGCAGCGTTGGCCTCATGAGCGTAACTAGCGTCATTAGCTTCACTAAGTTTTTAGGATCTTGCATCCTTCCTTTCTGAGAAAATAAAGGAAATAAGGAATAAGAGCAGAAATCCGAAGCTAATCCAGCTAACTACCCTAACCACGCTAACGAAGCTAATTAACGTACTTCAAACGGTCCCACCTTCCCCCACTCTCTTACAGAACTATCTCTGCCTTCGGAACGCAGAATGAGGGTAAACATCCCTGTTTTCCGGGCTTTCCACTGACGTGTATATGTGCCCTCTCCTTCAGTGATATTGAAGAGGTTGTCCTCCTCTCCTGTTTCACTGAGCACAAAGAGGCTCAAATTGGAGGAGACAAGAGCAGAAACGTCGGGAGTATGAACTTGTATATCCACAATGTCTCCGAACGACACAGTGGAAAGTGAGACGGGGGAGAGTAAAACAGGATCCGCAGTCTCTTCCGGAAGAGTACTTGATACAGAAGCCTCGGGCAGAGCCGATCTACTGGATTCTATGCGATCAAAACGTCCTGGCGTCTCTGGTGTAAAACGGAAACGGACGGAATCACTTACCGTATTGAAATACTCGTCTGTCAGGGTAATGCGGAGAGTATGGAGACCATACTTTTCTACCGTCCTCGGCACACGAACTGTGGTAGAGAAGAAAGGCTCCACACCTACCGTACGCAGCGGCTTTCCGTCTACTTCATAGGAAACCTCACGCACCAGAGACCCCACAGAATACTTCATATGAGGAAGGAAAGCGGGATAATTCACCACCTGGCCCTCGGCAGGACTGGTAATAGAGAGAGTGGGCTTCACCAGACGACCGGGTGTGAGCGAAATATCGCACTGCTGCATGGGAGCAACGGGAAGGGGCAGAATGGAACCTGAGTGATTGTCTGTGGCGTACCAGAGTGCCATTTGTGTGGTGACCCATTCCTGTACACCTTTCTCCCAATCCGGCCAACGTGCCGGGAGAATGCTCCCCGCTACAAGAAAACTTCCGCTCTCCCGTGCCTCTTGCGGACAGCTCTCGGAGGCCAGGAGCCTGGTCACTTTATCCACAGTAAGTTGCTTACAGGCGGGGTCCGGCTGGGAGGGAGCCTGTTCACGCAGGAACACATCGGAACGTCGCAAATGGATGGGTGTACATGCCGTGGGCAACTGTCCCGAGAGCAGAGAAATGATCGGTCGTACAATCCCCTCTGGTACTGCAAAGGTCTTCTCCGGATTCGCAAGACGACGATGTGCGCGAATCATGTAGTCTCGCCAAATGGGGCTTGCAGTGTTGAGCCCTCCGCCTTTGTCATACATGGCGGAACTATCGGCATTCCCCGCCCACACGCCGGTGACCAGATCGGGTGTATAGCCGATGGTCCAAGCATTATCCGGTTTCAAAAGTTTGCAGTCGCCTGTCTTTTCATCACGTTCCAGACACTTGTTACTTGTCCCTGTTTTTGCAGCCGTCTGGTACCCGGGAACGGTGAGCTGCGTGCGCCAGTAGTCTTCCGGTCGGGCAAGTTCGTCGCTAAGGATGGAAGTGATTTGATAAGCGATGCGCGGATCCATAACTTCCTTCTCTTCCTGCTCCGGCTCGTAGAGTAAGTTACCGTGTTTATCGGTAATACGCTTGATGGAGAGCAACGGCTTATACACACCATCGGCCGCAAATGTGGAATAGGCATGCACCATTTCTATGAGCGGCGTCTCAGCCGCTCCGAGTGCAAGGGGCCAACCATAATCGAATCCTTCCGGACGTGCATCTGCCAGCTCCTGACGTCGTTTGTGGGGAGAAGGAGCACCCATATTACTCACGAGTGCCAAAATGGCATCCTCCCCTCCGGCAAGAAAGAACGCCTTTGCGGCGGGAATATTACGTGAAGCACCAAGCGCATAGCGGATGGTGAGCGGCCCCATAAACTTTCCGTCAAAGTTCTGTGGTTCGTCCTCCCCTATAACAGTAGGAACGTCGTAGAGAACTGTTCCCGGGGTATACCCGCGCTGAAATGCCGCAGCATACACAAACGGTTTAAAACTGGAACCGGGCTGACGCGGAGACTGGGCCATATCTATTTTCCCACCGTGCTCGGTATCCGCATAATCCATATTCCCTACGTACGCAAGCACCTCCCGTGTGTGACGATCCACGGAAATCAGAGCCATGTTGCGTGCACCGTAGCGGTTCAGAATGTCTTCCTGATGGAATGCGACGGTCTCCTCTGCTATCTGCTGCAAATCCCAATCCAGCGTCGTTTCTATACGCAATCCCCCCTGCTCTACAAGACCCTGCTCTGCACTCCCTGCAAAGAGTTTCTCTATTTGGTCACGTATCCACAGCACAAAATGCGGCGCGCGGATGTTCTCACGGGAAGGCTGGAATGTGACATGCTCAAGCTCCGCCTGCGCGGCCAGAAGTTCCTGTTCGGAAATGAACCCCTGCTCTTTCATATTGCGGAGAACCTGATCGGTACGCCCTCCTACATAGAGAGAGACAGAACCCGTTCCAATGTTGGCACCCAGCAGACCAATGTACACACCGTCATCGGGAATATCTGATGCGCGTGTAATGGTTCCTTTGAGCACACCCTGCAACACCGTATCGCTCACCTCGGTATGCAGATGTGTTCCGTAAGGGCTGTAGTATGAGGGCCGTTGTGGCAGTGAGGCAAGAACCACTGACTGCGCAAGGGTTAGCTCTTCTGCGGGAATGCCAAAGTACGTCTGACTTGCTTGTTCTACACCGTAGGCATTGCGCCCAAACGGTATCCAGTTAAGATACAACTCCAATAAGTCGTCCTTTGAGAAACGATGCTCCATTTGGCAACCCAGCATGAATTCTTTGATTTTGCGGTTGTAAATGTTCTCCTTTTTAAGATCAAGCGCATTGCGTGCAAGTTGGCGCGTAAGTGTGGAACCTCCTCCTGCTCTTCCAAACATGAACACAACACGTGCAATAGCTCGGAGATCCAGACATCCACGCTCATAAAAACGCTCATCTTCTATGGCAATAATGGCATCCTCCAGGTAGTCGGGAATGCGGTCTGCGGGAATGTAGGTACGATCCTGCTCACTAAAGAGCCTGTAGAGCTCCACACCATTACGATCCACAATAACGGTACTCTGGGAGGCGAGCAGACTCCGCGGATCACTGATATTGGGCAACGTAAACCACAGAAAAGCGACGTACAGAATGGCCAGTCCTCCAAAGATGCTGCAGCATTTTGCACCAAGTACCAGCCAAGCATTACGCGAAGTCGGGCGATTATGGAGTGCGGTGAGCATCCGGGAAAAAAGCGTACGCAACCCAAAGGATACGCCGGTAACGATGCGTGCAGGGATTCCACGGGCATGATGTTTCTGCGATGTGTCACATCCCGAACGTGTGCTCTTCCTGCGGAAGAAGGAACACAAACCTCTCCTTTTTCTGGATGCATTATGTAACCGACGCTGGTGAAAGGAAGCAGTCACGCGGGAGAGGATCATAGCAAGTCCAAAGGGAAATGAACACACAAGACCGGAGGAGAAACGGAGTACCTGAAACAATTTTTGAGCCTCTGGTTGGCCAAATAAGCCTCTCTCCCCTACAATCCTCTCATACAGAACGTGCATCGAAAAGCAAAGTATGCTATACTGATGCGATGATAAAGAGACTCATGAAAACAATGGCACTCTGGCTCTACACCACTCCGCTTGCTTATGCAGCGACCGTCGATACGCGACAGTGGGGCGGCGAAGGAACCAATGTATCAGTCGACCAGATTGTCGGTAATGTGCTGAGTGTAGGTACATCCTCTATCATCTATCTCTCTACAGCTATTTTTATAGTAGGAGCTCTGCTCTTTGCTACTTCTGCAGGCGAAGAAAAGCGCAAATCAACAGGAAAAGACCTTATGGAGGGTGCTGTCATCGGCGTGGCAGTAGTCGCTGGCGCAAAGGGCATATTTAAGATTGTGTACATGTTCATCCAGTACAACTAGGAACATTGCCCGAAAGGGTTCTGGAGAGGAAGAAAGGTCTTTAGACGTACTTTGGGATGTGACAATATTTGCAAACGGAGAAAAAACTCTAAAAAAGATAGGATGTTTTCTGTACCTGCCGGGAAGAAAAGTCCTAGAATGAACGGTATGGATGATCAACCGTTTTCATCGGGTATCATCGAGCGCCTCGAAGCAGCGGAGCAACTCAAGTTGGGAGGAGAGTTTCAACATGCCATCACTATATTGGAGCAGGTACTGGTAGAGGACCCGCAGAATGTTTCAGCTCTGGAGGAAGTGGCAGACAACGAATTGAGTCTGGAACACTATTCGCGTGCCAGAGCCGCAGCAGAGCAGGCAATTGCACTGGATCCTAAAAGTTATACGGGGCACTACATTCTTGGGTTCCTGGGATCACAGGAAGAAGACTGGGAAAAGGCGCTGACGCACCTCCAGGAATCCAACAAACTCAAACCGAACAATGCGGAAATTCTGCGCTGTCTCGGCTGGACACTCTTCAATAGCGGCAAGCGCGCGCAGGGTATAGTGACATTGGAGCGATCACTGAATTTAGAAAGTACCAACCCTCTTACGCTCTGCGATTTGGGTGTGGCCTACCTCCAGACGCATAATGTATTCAAGGCAAAAACACTCTTTCAGAGAACACTGGAGCTGGACCCGGAAAACGAAAGGGCAAAGGAATGTGTACAAGCTGTGCTACGACTGGAAGAAGGCGTACAGCGTACGAGGGTGCGGCAGAGCTGATGTGCCATTTCAGGTGGTGTCTTTTTGAAGAGGTACGAAGACATATGTCCGTACATAGGAAAAAGGAGAGAGAACCGCTATACTGCGCTGCATGATGCAGCTGGATGCAGACACGGCCATGGTAATGAAACGGGGGGTACGGAGAGGACTGACGACCCTCCTCCGGGAACGGGAGTGGGGCACTTCCCTCGGTGCTCTGTTTGGCGTGTTTCTCCTCGTGCAGTTATTGTTGGCAATACTGGTAGGAGCGCAGGGGGTACAATCTCTGCTTCGGGAAAGAACGGATATTCGACTGGAAGTGCGACAGAGTGCAGAGAAGCAAAACGTACTGACATTTTTTTCTGTGCTGCAACAGCAAAACTTTACGGAAGATGCCGCTTACATTACAAAAGAACAGGCTTACGAGCGTGCGCGCACACATGATCCTGAACTCATTGCGTTCATAGAAGAGTACGGCATGAGCAACCCTTTTCCGGATACAATCGGCATAACACTGGAATCACTGGATGACTACGCCGCCTTCCGCAGTTTTATAGAGAAGCCGGAATGGAACACGGTGATAGATCCTTCATTTCTCTCCGTGGTCACAGACCAGGAAAAACAGGTTTATGAGTTACTAAAGTTCACAAAGGCGGGGCGCGACCTTGTGACCGTTATTCTTGTGATGGTTGCAGGTGTACTGCTTTTCATCACCACAGAACTGGTACGGCGACGGGTACTGGCTCGAGCCAATGAGGTATTGGTGGAAAAATTGGTGGGCTCCTCTCCTCTGGCCATGTTTGTTCCGTTCGCTACCGAAGCATGCATACTGCTCCTGTTTGCCATAGGACTCAGCATGGTTGTAATGACACTGCTCCTTTTGAGTTTCCCTCTTCTTGTACCTGCGCTCAATACCGGCGGTATCCTCGCTGCACTGCATTCAAAAGTTGCATCGGTGACCAGTACCACTCTGCCTGCGTACTTCTTTGCAGAGCTTCTCGTTCTACCGTTTATTGCAGCACTGGGTACCTGGCTGGGCATGCATCAGGAGTTGCAGGCCCGCACGCTCTCTCTGTATACCAATTAATATGGGACGTACGCAGCAATACCAATGCATTGTCCTGCGTACCTACGATGTAGGTGAAGCGGACCGGTTTTGTATTCTGCTCACGCAGGAACGTGGAAAAATTGCCGCAAGAGCATACGGTGTACGTAAGCCGAAAAGCCGGATGGGCGGCAGCCTGCTTGCATTACAGCAAACGACCGTGACCATCCACGAAGGTAGTACGGGTATGACCGTTCGCAGTGCCAGCTGCACCAGGGATGATGGTGGCACGAGAACGCTCCAGGGCTTTTTACAGGCACAGCAGGCTGTGGAACTTCTTCTTTCCGTACTGGAAGATGACCACCCGGTCCCGGAAATTTTTACACTGACAAGTGAACTCCTGTGTGGCTGCAGGAAGAATCCGGAAGCCTCACCGCTCGCCTTTACGGTACGACTGCTGCAGACACTCGGCGTGCTGCCTCGGGAGGCTTCTCACAGATTGTTCGGTCACTGTACAGAGGAGGAACTCCTATTTGTAGAATCCTGCTCCAGAGGAGAGTGGTGGCTCACATCACTGCCGGGCGAAACCAAAAATATCCGCGCTCTTTGCCACTGGGTTATGGGCGAACAAACGAAGAAAGAAATGCGTGCAGAAAGAGTCTCAGCAGCCGTACTACACAGGTAAAGAGAATGAAAATGCGCTCTATCGGCGCGTCCTCTTCAGCTTCCCAAACCAGCTCTGCACTGCCGGTTCTTTCTGTTGCACTACCGGTGCAGAAACGGGAAGTGTAGGGGGTGGATTGAGCTCTTCTTCCGTTACACCAATTTGTGTAAAACGGGGTCGTGCTTCATACACGGAAATGTACTGCTCCTTTGTTTCCTGATCATTCTCATTACGAATTACACGAAGCCATCCTGCTTTCACTCCGGGTACACGCTCACCAACCTTACGTGTTGTTCCGGGCGGAATATCGGTAGTACGCTCTTCCCTGTCGGGTGGTGGTGCCTCTGTCCCCCATGTATAGGGTCCCATGACAGATGTTTCACGTGCATCTCTGGTGCCGTAATAAATAAAGTATGCACGACCATCTTCACTATAGGTTTGAATGAGCAAATCACCCGGACTGTCATTTACAAACTTCACATCTTTGTACGGCGGATAGATGGTGGCATCCGTTCCCTGTGGGAAGTAATAACGCACACTGTAACTATGGTTAACACGATCCTGGATGGGAAAACCGTATTCCCATACACCTCTGTATGCCGTAGTACTTACCTGACACAGTCCTCCGCCGTAGTCCGGGAGTGTTTTATCGCCCTGAATTACCAGCTCTTTCCTGTACCCTGTAGACTGATTCACCGGACCGAGTACAGTATCGAAAGAGAAGACCGTACCCTGAGGAACAATGTGACCATTGAACTTACTCAGACCTGTTTCTATATTATGCTGGCGATTCTGCGGCGATCCCCGGTAGTCGGATTCCCCCACCGCAAGAACTTCCTGTATCCCACTGTCCTGCAAATCGGCATCCTGTATGGTGATCTGGGGCTGTAGCTCAGACACGGGAAGGGTAATATCTGAAATGCCGCGTTGCAGGGCTTCCACAGTTAGCTTGGCAGCCTCTGCCACGTTCACTTTGCGACCGAGCATACCCACACCTTCAAAAGTGACGGTATCTCCATCTTTTCGAATGATGACAGAGCCGGGCTCACGATCCAGCAATTTGGCAATCTGCAGATCAATGGTAGCACGAATAGCGCCGGAATCCCACGCAAACACACTGGTACGACCCACTCCCTCGGGAAGTGCGGAAAGAGCATCTCCGTCTACGCGCAGAGCAGCCGGTGCCCGAAAAGGCTGTCCATTATGAGTCCAGCGCTCTTCTGTAGAATGCCACGCGGGATGGTCATCCGGATCAATCTCAAAGAGGAAGTGTGCATAGCGGTAGGTAAGTGGCGTGTAAGCCGCATGTGCAACTATAGGAAGAAAAAAGCCAATTACGCATACCAAACATGCAATGTGGGCGTGACTACGTCTTGTCATATTTTGGAGAAGGATGTGCGTCTAAGGCCCTGTTCACGAGTATATCTGCCCTGTAGTTATCTTCCCGGGGAATGTGGACAAAACTGATACCAGGAAAGGTGGTTCGCAGCTCCTGAATTTCGTCGTAGTATGGTCGAAGTGCTTCCATACGTACCCGATACTCCCCACTCAATTGCTTCACCAGTAATTCCGAATCCAGATGACACACAAGTACATTGGGATGGTAGAGTCGTGCAATGTTTAGACCTTCTATAAGTGCCCTGTATTCCGCTACATTATTCGTTTCTATACCAATACATTCATAATGCTCCCGCAAAATCTTCCCCCGGGCAGGATCTTCCAAAATACACCCTATGGCAGCTTGCCCAGGGTTGCCCCGGGAACCGCCATCGGTAAAAAGATGGAGTGTGCCACCTACTGCCTGAGGCTGCGAAGTGTCTGATCCCATTTCCTGGTTCAAAGCAGATTCTATGAGATCCGCCACAAATCTCTCGCGTTCCTGGGCGCGGGAAAAGAGTTGTTTGAGACGACGTTCGAGGGAGGCAGGAAGGCGGATCATACTCCTAGCATATACATAGAATCGTGAATTATGAATTATAAATAGTTTCAGTGATTCTGCTTAATTCTTAATTCACAATTCTTCATTCTCAATGCATAATTCTTCATTGATACGATCAGGAGCATCCACACTCTCCTTTCCCGCAGCATGATTTTTCATCGGGGAGATCCAGTTTAAATCTGCCATCGCGCATATCTATAGTGCCCCCACCTACTCTCTGCAGTGCGAGCGGTGATGCACATACCTGTACATCAGGATGATCTGAACAGAAAAAAGTTTTATCAAATGCATCGGCTTTCTCGATAAATTCCAGACAAAACCCTCCATGTTCATCCACAGCCACATGAAGCATGTGCCTCTCTCTTCCCTCCGCTGACGCAATACTCCGTATGCCTACAGCGGCTGCAGGAGTAACTGTAAGGGTCCATTCCCGCTCCGGTGCCTCTGCAATGGCCGTATTGATGTCATCGAGCAATTCATCCACCATCTCGTCTTCCATATCATGGACTTTGCACCCTTCTTCCAGGGTCTCTACCCCCCCCATGTGACACGAAAAGCAGTGCAAACCGTACTCCTGCATAATGTCCGCAGCCTGCGGGAAAAGCGCAATTATCTCCAGTACACGCATGTTTCGTGTAACAGATAACGCCGCTCCTTTTTCTGGATTCTTGTGGGACTCTGACATAAGGTAGAATCATCGTACTGGGGATTTGTACCCATACTCAACTATCTTCATGCCAAAGTTCCTCCGGGCGCTTACATTGGTCCTCCTTCCCGTCATTATGCTGCTCCTCGGGCTGCAGCTTGGCGCAAGACTGGAAAGAAAAAAACTCACCGATGTGAGTGAACAACTCGCACTGCTGTACGCAGGAGGAGTCGGGAGTGGCCAGACCCTGGGCTCTCTGGAAGGAGACCTGGATTTTGCATTGCTGGATGGCATATGGCGTCTTTTGGAACGCCACTACATCAAGCCGCAGGACCTCAAAGTCCAGCCCCTGCTCTTTGGAGCAGCAACAGGAATGGTAAATGCAGTGGGAGATCGCTACACCACCTTTATGACTCCGCAGAAGAATTCTGACTTCCAGCAATCGCTACAGGGAAAACTGGAAGGTATAGGTGCGGAACTCACAATGAAGGATTCTATGATTGTGGTGGTAGCTCCGCTCAAAGGCTCTCCTGCCCTGCGTGCCGGTCTTGAGCCTGAGGATACAATCGTCGCTGTGGATGGTGTGGATATTTCCGACGAAGATCTCGCACAGGTGGTCCAGCGCATCCGTGGAAAACGTGGCACAACCGTCGTGTTAACTGTCGTACGGGAGGAGGAATCTGAACCGCTGGAGATTTCCATTGTCCGGGATGTTATTACGGTACCAAGCGTAGAAAGCAAAATCATAAAAACCGGGAGTGGATCGGTGGGGTACATCAGTATTAACCAGTTCGGAGAAGCCACAGCACGTGAATTGGAATCTTCACAACGCGGTTTTCTGGAGGAAGACTTGAAAGGGATCATCCTCGACGTCCGTTTTAATGGTGGCGGCTACCTGGAACGGGCAGTGGAAATGGTATCACTCTTCCTGCAACAGGGAAAAGTTGTGTCCGTCGCACGCCGTGGCGGCGAACCTGAGCATCACTACGTCAATGGCCGTCCGCTGAATACCACAACACCCATGGTTGTTCTCATAAACGAGGGTTCTGCTTCTGCGGCAGAAATACTGGCCGGTGCGCTCAAGGATTCCGGACGCGCGACCATAGTAGGAAAAACAAGTTACGGAAAAGGAACCGTACAGGAAGTGTTCGAGCTTCCCGGTGGCAGCAGCGTACGTATAACCATAGCGCGTTGGCTTACACCCAATGGCACTGACCTGAGTATGCATGGTATAGATCCCGATATTGAAGTGGAGCGCTCAAAGGAAGATATGCAGCAAGACCGTGATCCGCAGCTGGATGCAGCAGTAAAACTTCTGCTGGAGTAAGGTTACAAGGATGCAAACAGAAAGTTGATCCAACTAAGTTACAAACATTCAAAGGGAAATGTTCAAAAATACGGGCATGTGGACATTTTTGCAGGCTGAAATAAGGACTTTTGCGCTTGGTAGAGCTGAGATATGCTGTGATTTTTCGTAACACACTATGAAAAATATGTCCTCATTGCACTTCGCACTCGGTAAAGAA
>Ga0210057_1000267_pt1 | contig 89616 bp, 91 predicted proteins | sample CryGeyCG2114_010_2_FD_183968 | JGI IMG/M metagenome (GOLD analysis project Ga0210057, IMG submission 183968) | Groundwater microbial communities from aquifer - Crystal Geyser CG10_big_fil_rev_8/21/14_0.10 (SPAdes) (version 2) | ecosystem: Environmental > Aquatic > Deep subsurface > Groundwater ... | reverse complement strand
GTCAGCTACTCAAGGGGTTCCATCTGATCTTGATTTAGCTGGAACTCATACTGTTGCCAATGGTAATCCTGTCACTCCAGGTGTTTATAATGTCGGAGCAACTACGTTAAACGGCGCTGTTGAACTAAGTGGTGCCGGTGTTTATATTTTCCGAAGTAGTGCTAGTCTAACTATTGCTACTTCTGGGGGGGGAGCTATGACCTTATCCAATGGAGCTACTCCGTGCAATGTGTTTTGGGCAGTTCCCGCCTCCATGACGATTGGAACAGGGTCGCATATTGAAGGAACGATTATCGCAAAAACCGGTCTTATCTCACTTGCAACCGGTGCAAGTTTGGTGGGCCGAGCCATTTCTCTTGTTTCTCAAGTGACATTGGATAACAACCAAATCACCCAACCAACATGTACACCAGTTCCTGGTACCCTTCATGTCATTAAAACGGTAATCAACGACAATGGTGGCACGGCAACTTCTTCTGATTTTACTCTTAATGTTACCGGCACAAATGTTTCTACAAGCTCATTTGCCGGCTCTGCTGCTGGTGTGGATGTTACGTTGGATGCTGGTACTTATGAAGTAACAGAGCCAGCCGTCCCCGCCGGCTATTCACAAACAGGTTCTGGTGATTGTTCAGGAACAATTGTGGCAGGTGAAACCAAAACTTGTACCATTACTAATGACGACATCGCGCCTCAGCTTATCGTGAACAAAATAGTTATCAACGACGATGGTCGTACTAAGGTCATTTCCGATTTTCCGCTTTTTATTGACAGTGGTAGTGTGGCATCGGGAGTTGCAAGCACGACTTCGATAGGATTACATACTGTTTCCGAAATTTCTGATTCTGCCTATACGTCTGTTATTGGAGGCAACTGTGCTATAGATGGCACAATTACTCTTGCGTTAGGGGATATAAAAACTTGTACCATCACAAATGATGACCTTGCATCTGGCGGTTCATATACCTATCTTCCCGTGCCACCCCTCATTGATGTAGTAAAAGTACCAAGTCCTTTAGCTCTACCAAAAGGACCAGGTACGGTAAAGTACACGTATACTCTTCGTAATATCGGAAATGTTCCGGTAAATAATGTAACAATGGTCGGCGATACGTGTAGTCCCGTAACTTTGATTTCTGGTGACACGAATGATGACACTAGGCTTGATATGAATGAGACATGGGTCTACACGTGTTCCACAATCCTCACAAAAACCCATACGAATATTATTACCGCGACCGGATGGGCTAATGGTATAAGCACAAGTGATATCGCAAATGCCACAGTTGTGGTTGGTATTCCAGTAGTACCACCATCGATTCACGTAACAAAAATTCCAAGTCCATTGGTACTCTCTGCCGGAGGAGGAATGGTTACGTATACCAATAAAGTCACTAACCCAGGAACGGTAGCGTTATCCAATGTTTACCTCACTGATGATAAATGTGGTCCGGTGAAATATATTTCTGGTGATACGAATGGCAATTCAAAACTTGATACCAACGAGACGTGGTTCTATACTTGTCAATCAACACTCGCCAAAACCACCGTGAACACAGTCACTGCGAGTGGAGAAGCCAATGGTCTGACAACCAAAGACTTCGCAATCGTTACTGTCGTCGTAGCCGCTACTCGAACCCTTGCTGTTCCCGTAGCTGTCGTCTCAACCCCTATCGTTCCTAAACTGCCGGATACGGGGCTTTTTTCAAGCGAAAAGAATATTCCTTGGAATATAATTGTACCGACGAGTATCTTTGCAATGTTGACTCTTTTCTATTTTGTTCGAAGAAAACAAACAGCGTAATCTCAAACATTGAGGAGAATGAGTAGGTCAATGCCAGACAAGAGTTTGTCTGGCATTTGCGGTTATGATTTTTTTTGCAAAATATATGTTGCTAAAAATTTTCTCAAAACGAGTATTGTTGATAGTTGCCTCCGCAGGGCTTGTTCTCTTTGTTGTGGTATTCTTTTTTATTTTTATTTCAAAAAATTCAATGCAAGGTAGTTCGGTCGTGCTTGTCGAAAATGCTGTCGCTCAGTCAAATCAGGAGCAAATAATTCAAGAAGAATTCAGTGTCGGGCTGCCTGTGCGTCTTCAGATCCCTGCGATTGATGTTGATGCTGCTGTTATTTCAGTAGGGATTACCTCTGATGGGGAAATGGATGTACCAAAAAACCCTGCCGACGTTGCGTGGTACAGTCCAGGGTCACGCCCTGGAGAAAACGGGAGCGCTGTTATCGCCGGACACTATGATCAAAAAAATAATGTATCGGCGGTATTTACCAATTTGCACAGTTTGAAAAAGGGCGATACGATAGTTGTTGAAGATGAAGAAGGAGTAACCACAACGTTTGTCGTCCGAGACATCATGGTATATGACAAAGACAGGGATGCTACTGATGTATTTTTCTCACGTGATGGAAATGCTCATCTCAATCTGGTTACGTGCACCGGAGTTTGGGACAAATCAGAAAAATCATACTCTGAGAGAATTATTGTGTTTTCGGATAAAAAATAATGTTGCATAAAAAAAACTCCCGAAAGGGAGTTTTTTTGTTTGTGGTATATTTTCTCCCTAACTTTTTGTCACCAATCCCGATTTTATCGGGACAGACAGCTTTCCTCTTAAAACCCCATTGATAAATGAAGCTTTTTATACTGTCATCCTGAACTTGTTTCAGGATCTGTTCCATTACAGACGTACCCTATAAGAAAGATTTTGAAATAAATTCAGAATAACATTTTTTTCTTGGTAGGGAGAGAGTTTTTTTTACTCAGGAAGTTCGTCTCTTGTTGCTCGCCATGTTTCAAGTGATTCTATGTCGCCCGTGAGTTCATTCAAATGCATAATAGAGTCACCTGTTGTGCTGATATAAAACGTCCAGAGGGTGACCGTATGTGTATCGCGATCTTCAAAGACAAAGACAGGGTACATGTCTCCATTTTTGTTTTCTTTATCTATTCGCACACTCACGCTGACATCACCATTACTGGCGTCACGAATCTCTTGTGATTTTTTAGAAATTTCGGGGACAGCAGTATACAATTTTTGGATGAGTGTTATTTCATCTTCTGGGACTATATCCGTTGCTGTTTGTTCCTGGGGAAGTACGGCTTCTGCTGGTTTTGTTTGTGAAAGAGGACTTGTATTGTTGTTGCACCCGAGGCCGAGGAGAGGAAGGATGATGATGAAGAGTGTTTTTTTCATAGGAGTATGATAAGAAAATAGGAAGAAGAAAGGTATTTCAGAAAACGTTCATTGATAATTCATTATACCGTTTTATGAGCAAAATCATTTTTTTCTCAATATCTGTGCTTGGTATATTGTGGCAAGTACTTGGATGATTCCCATGGTAACAAACAATGCGGTAAAGGAAACAATACTTACAATATAGCCACCGATAATAATCGCTACCCCCGTAATAATTTGAGCTTCTCCACCTGCGAGGCCCCATTGAAATCCACTATGTCTTCTATCCTCATGCTTCGCATAAAGCGCATTCCATGTGGGAGTAGCCATAGCCGCTGCAACCCCCAAACCTGCCTGCACAACAAATAAATGCCAGGGGACAGAGGCAAATAAATACCCAAAAATGAAAAGGGCATTGAGAGCATAGCCCAGAACCATTATTTTTTCTGCGTTATTGTATGTATCGGTTATTTTCCCCACAACAATGTAGAGCAAACCTGCAATAATAAGATACGTCGCCCACGCCCCAGAAATATCCAAAATGTCTCCACCCACTCGTTCTGTGAACACGGCAAAAAGAGGACCGAGCATTCCCTCGCCAAAATACCAGATGTTTCCACCGTAGAGAAGAATTTTCATGTATCTATTGAGTGCCATATTTGAAAAAGAATATTTCACATAACGTATCCGAATATGAGAAGTTTTTGTCCGCTTCTTTATTATATATCAATAGAAGAAAAGGGCAAAAATTTGGGTAAAAAATTAAATTCAAGTCCATTATATATAAAAGTGAATTTCATTTTTTCCTCATATTCGGTGTTGTGCGATGTTCGCCAGCAATTTCTTTGCAATAAAAGACTGAACGATGTTTAAATCTAAATACTTTTTTTGTATATCAAGCGGAAGATGTCGGAAATCACCTATAATGTGGCGACAGTTTGGGCTTCCACATTTACATTCAAGGGTCCAATTATCTTCATCCATAGTTGTGGAGTAATCATAGAAAATTTCTTGACCTGGCAAAATATCTTCAATTGCCATGAGGTAGTGGTCTTTTTTAACGCCCGCATTTGGCGAACAGGAATGATTTGCCAAAACACCCGGCTCTTGTATATCAATATATTCCCTTGACCCAATTTGAAGAGGACAAGACAATTTGTCTAGCGGTTTTTGTAGAGCTTCTTCAAAGGAGATAATTGGACCCGTAAATTCTAAAATTAACTCATCTTTTTTAATCAGCCTTGTTGCGAATAATCCTCGGCCCAAACTGCCGCTTTCTTTTATTTCAAAAATTTCCGACATCTGTTTTTATTGGTTAAATTGCTGGCGAATTTCGCCACAACTACTGTTATACGAATTTGTACAAAAAATATCTATGTTGAGGTATAATTCCAACAGATATTTCTATCCATAAGTGTAGTATGAAAGGCAGTGCAAGTCAATTTCCAAGTAAGGATCCTATTCGAAACATGAGGGAAGAGATGAAACTTCGTGGTTTGAGCAACAATACGATAGAGAGTTATGTGAAGTGCGTGGATGAATGTCAGCGATTTTTGGACGGACGATCGTTGAGGGAGATTACGGGGAGTGATATTCGATCCTATTTATTATGGCTGACTGAACATGGCAAAAGCGCATCAACGCTCAATGTGGCGTATTCAGCCCTACAATTTTATTTTGAAAAGATTCTTCATAGAAAATTTTTTGCCACGATTCCACGTTCGAAAAAAGCAAAAAGACTTCCAATCGTTCTTTCTCGAGAAGAAGTAACGCGACTTTTTTCTTGTGTTGAAAACAAAAAACATCGTACCATACTGGAATTGCTATATGGCTCGGGTTTGCGAGTAGGGGAGGTGGTTCGTATAAAAATGAACAGTATTGATCTTGATAGAATGCAACTACATGTAGTGCAAGCAAAAGGAGCTAAGGATCGATACACTATTCTTCCACGTTCGCTTGAAACAGTGCTTGCCTCTCAGATGCGGATGAAGGACATGGATGATTTTTTGTTTACCAATGGTCGCGGTGGAAGATTGCATGAGCGAAGTGTCCAACAGATAGTATCTGTTGTTGCGCAAAAGGCTGGTATTGCGAAGCGGGTTGGGCCACATACCCTCCGCCATAGCTTCGCAACTCATTTGCTCGAACATGGTACAGATATTCGGTACATCCAGGAATTACTCGGGCACGCAAAATTGCAAACAACCCAAATATATACGCATGTAGCAAGGAATGCCTTGTCTCAGATCACGAGCCCACTCGATGCTTGACGCACGTGTCTTCATTCCGCTACAATACCCCTACTAATATTCTTCCATTATGGCTTCATTTGAACGCATATTCAACCTCGCAAAAAAGACCGGTGACCGTATGATCGTCTTTGATAGTACGATAGGGGACGGGTTTGCTGCTATTCCTATAGACGAATACGAAGCGATGGTGACGGACCCTCGGAATATCACCTCACTCTCTGGCGATGAACTCCTCGAACAGATCAATGACGATATCGCTGTCTGGCGCGCTCACCAAGAGGATATAGACAGAGAAGAGTTTGCTGATACATTGGAAGATTCTCTTGCGGAAGAACCTCCATTTGACCCATTTGGAGAGGATTTTTCTCATCAACCTGAGTGGCATAGCGCGAGCGATATCTTGCAAGATAGATATAAGATGCCGAGAACAGAGAGCGTGAGACCAGAATCTGATCATATGGCTGGGACGTGGCATGATGACGATTTTTCTCGTGAGGACATGAGTGATATAGATGAACACCCTGAGATTTCTTTTGATTTTGAAGGGGGACATCTCCCTGATGACGTGTCTGTCGAAGATCTACCATACGACGACGCATCTGGACCTGTGCCAGTGCCACCGGCTACTCAGACACCTCCACCAGAAGGATGGCAAGAAGAGCCATTGGACGAAGAACCTATCTTTTTTGAAGAGCCTATTGAATAATGATATTTGTTTTTTATAGATAATATTCTCTCTATGGAGACACAAAACAGTACGATTCCAGCACAAACAGCCCCAACAGGCGATGCACAGATGAGCGAACAAGAACGCATGGAAGTTGCCATGAAGCAAGCGGGGATGGACCCAAACGATCTGAAAAAGACTATTGCAAAAAACATGGCGACCAATATGGCCAAGAGTACGGCAAAAAATTGGATGCGTTCGTTGCTTTCCCGATTTCTCAAGTTCTAATAAGAAGAGTCTTGGAAAAAAGGTCCTGAACAAGGGGCATGTTTTCTCTCAAAATACACTCCTCTTTCTGTCGATTCTTTTTCCCCATGTTATCCAAGGGGAGAGGGCTTGACGAGATTTGTTTTCTTCTATATAATGCCTGCGCGTAAGATATTCTATGTTACGCCAATTTTTAGTCAAAAATAGTTATTTTTTTGAATTTGCCTCGTACTGTATAAGGTACAGGTGAACACCGCTGGATCACAAATCTGCGCTGACCACTCAGACGTAGTGCGGTGAACGTTTCAACGCCAATATGGCAGAAAATTTTGATCGTTCAAAACCACACGTAAATGTGGGAACCATTGGTCACGTAGACCACGGGAAAACAACGACCACAGCAGCTATCCTCGCTGTGGCAGGTGCACATGGTATGATCGCGCAGACAAAAGGTGTCGACGCTATTGATGCTGCACCAGAAGAAAAAGCACGTGGTATTACTATCGCGACTGCTCATGTAGAATACGAGACAGCTGCTCGTCACTACGCTCACGTTGACTGTCCAGGTCACGCTGACTACGTCAAGAACATGATCACTGGTGCTGCCCAGATGGACGGTGCTATCCTCGTCGTATCTGCTGCTGACGGCCCTATGCCTCAGACACGAGAACACATTTTGCTTGCTCGCCAAGTAGGTGTGCCTTACATCGTTGTCTTCTTGAACAAAGTTGATCAAGTATCTGATCCAGAACTTATCGACCTCGTAGAAGAAGAAATCAAAGATCTCTTGAACAAATACGAATTCCCTGGAGACACCACACCTATTATCCGTGGTTCAGCTCTCAAGGCTCTCGAAAATCCAAGTGATGACGCTGCAAGTAAGCCAATCTTGGATCTTTTGCAAACACTCGACGATTATATCCCAACACCAGTACGTGACCTTGACAAGCCATTCTTCATGTCTATCGAGGACGTCTTCTCTATTGAAGGACGTGGTACGGTTGTTACCGGTCGTGTTGACCGTGGAGCAGTCAAGGTTGGTGAAGAAGTAGAAATCGTTGGAATGAAAACAGAAACGAGCAAGACCACTGTGACTGGTGTTGAAATGTTCAACAAGAGTCTTGACCAAGCGCAAGCTGGTGACAACGCAGGTGTCCTCCTCCGTGGTACAAAGAAAGATGAAGTAGAGCGTGGTCAAGTACTTGCAAAACCAGGTACCATCACTCCTCATACTGAATTCGAAGCAGAAGTGGTTGCTCTCACCAAAGAAGAAGGTGGACGTCACAAACCATTCTTCAACAGTTACAAACCTCAGTTTTATATCAATACAACTGACGTAACTGGAGAAGTTACATTGCCAGCAGGAACTGAAATGGTTATGCCTGGTGATACAACAAACCTTACTATCAAACTTATCGTACCAGTCGCACTCGAAGAGAAGACTCGTTTCGCTATCCGTGAAGGTGGCCGAACAGTCGGGGCTGGTGTCGTAACCAAAATTGTTAAGTAATTTAAGACCGGAGGGGTGCGCTGAGCGTGCTCCTCCTTTCTTTATTCCCGTTCTTTTATGACTACAGACAAGCACACCGACAAAGAAGAAAGTGCCTCAGAAGGGCCAAAACTTCGTATCAAAATTCGTGCGTACGATAACAAAATTATCGATATCGCAACAAAGACGATCATTGACACCGCAGAAAGAAACGGTGCAAAGGTTGTCGGTCCTGTACCTCTCCCAACGGAGAAAGCAAAGTTTAGTGTCAATCGCTCAACCTTTGTACACAAAACATCACAGGAACAATACGAAATGCGAACACACAAACGTCTTATCGATATCCTTTCTCCATCACCAAAAGCAATCGATGCGCTCATGAATCTGAATTTGCCAGCTGGCGTGGATGTAGAAATAAAGATGAGTTAGTCGTTTTTCAAAAAAACAAAAAATCTATAGAGCAAAAAAACAGCGATACGCTGTTTTTTTGTTGTTTCATGGCATCACAATAAAACACACATATACAAAAAAATCAGCTTTACAGCCGATTCAGCGTATTTTTCTGTTTTGCAAAAGTACTGTTTGAGAATGAGTTGGGACCGACGCGAGCCTGCGAGCGGTCCCAACTTCTGTCGGGGTGGCGTCGCGGCGGGCGGCGGTTCTTCGCCCTACTTGTTGAGGGCGTCGATCGCGGGCTTGAGGATCTCCTTGTACGTGGGGAAGGCGGCCTCCATCAGCATCAGCTGGCCGAGGATGTTGAGGGCGCCCGGTCCAGAGATCCAATCCTTGGGGAAGGTTTCCAGCAGATTGCAGATCGCCATGAGTCGACCTTCAGCTCGGAGTTTTTCCCCGCTGTCTTCCTGGACGGTGCCTTCAGCGACGGCTCGAAGCTGAACACTCATCCACTTGGTTCGGTTGTCCATGAGGCCTCCATCTTACGCACCTACGCATACTACGCGTTGGATCTTGCAAGATAGAAGATATTAGCATTTATATATCAATATGTCAACAATTCATCCTGCACGGCGCAATCGAACTAAGTGAGATGAAGCTGTGTGGATAACCTCTTGATAATCCAACATATCATCACTTGACAGCCTAGAGAAAGTGAGATACAATTGTGCCGCACCATAAAGATAAAAATTTGGCGCACGGTATCTTTCACCGCGGAGCAGATAAGATCCACACGATTGAGGAAAACATCTGTAGACGCACGAGGATATCAGGAGAACCATATCGATACATTCCAATTGTACACAAGCCTTTTACGTTCTAAAGGCTAGAAGGAAAGGACACGATGCTTCCGCATCGATATCTTTCTTTCTAGTTTTTTGTTACCTCGGCTACGGGCCGAGCAATAACGACTATTATGAGATGTATTCTAGGGACAAAAATAGCAATGACACAGATTTTTCGTGAGGACGGAACGGTTGTTCCTGTTACTCGCGTTCAAGCAGGTCCATGTGTTGTTACACAAATCAAGACGGAAAAGCGAGATGGCGTACATGCAGTACAAGTTGGCTTTGGACCACAGAAAGCATTCCGACTTACGAAGCCTCTCAAAGGACATCTGAAAAATCTCGATACGATCAAACATATGCGAGATTTTCGTGCACCCGCAGATCATGGGCTGTCTCGAGGTGATACCTTCTCTGTTGGTATTTTCTCTATTGGCGATCGTGTCCAAGTAGTAGGTGTCTCAAAAGGAAAAGGATTTCAAGGTGTTGTAAAACGTCATGGATTTCATGGATCTCCTGCAAGTCATGGACACAAAGATCAGCTTCGTATGCCTGGATCTATTGGTTCAGCAGATCCAGCTCGTGTGTTCAAAGGAACACGTATGGGAGGACACACTGGAGATCAACAAGTAACTGTGAAGAATTTGGAAATTGTTGCTATTGACGAAGAAAAAAATGAATTGTGTATCAAAGGAGCAATCCCTGGAGCACGACATGGTGTCTTGATGATTTCTACAGAAGAAGGATCTATTGATGTTGCAAAGAAACCTGAGGTTGAGCAACCAACATCTGTACAAGAAGAAGCACCTATAGAAAACACTCCTGAGGCTGTGCCAGCACCTGTCGAAGAAGAGAAGGCAGAAGAACAGGCAGCTGTCTAATTTCCATATATATGAAAGTATCAGTCTACAATGCACAAGGAAAGAAAGAGAATGACATTGAATTGAACGATGCTGTTTTTGGAGTACCTTCTACCAATGCATTGTTGCACCAGGTGTATCATGCGCTTGAGGCAAATGCACGACAGGCATGGGCACATACAAAAACAAAAGATGAAGTTCGTGGTGGTGGACGAAAGCCTTGGAAACAAAAAGGTACTGGACGAGCACGTCACGGATCTACTCGCTCTCCAATTTGGAAGGGTGGAGGAGTTACCTTTGGTCCTCGAAATGACCGCAATTTTAAGCAACGTATCAATAAGAAGATGAAACAGCTTGCAACACGAATGGCACTTTCTGAAAAAGCAACAGATGAACGATTTTTGGTTGTGGATGGTTTGGAAGAAATCAAAAAAACAAAAGATATGGCTCTCTTGGTGAAGACGCTTCCTCTCAATGGAAAGACTACGCTCATCTTGGGTGGCGAAGGTGAAGACCTTGGATTGATTGTACGAAATATTCCACAGGTTGATCTGCAACGAGCGATTGATATGAATGTGGTAGATCTCTTGCATCACCAGTATGTTATTGCAACAAAAAAAGCAGTGGATACTCTTGAATCACGTCTGGCATAATCGCTATGGGAATTTTGAAACGAAATACAAAAAAAGCTGATGACACGAAGAAAGTTCTTCAGGCTCCTGTCGAAAAAAAGAAAGAACTTCACACAGAAGCAATTGTCATCCCTGCACCTCACAAGCGTATTTTGCTTGGTGCACATGTCAGTGAAAAGGCTGCGAGTGTTGAGGCAACAGGAACATTTACGTTTCGTGTGACATTGAATGCTACGAAAGGCGATGTGAAGCAAGCTATTCGAAAACACTATGGTGTCTTGCCAGTGTCTGTCCGCATGATCAATGTTGAAGGAAAGAATGTTCGATTTGGTCAGTATTTTGGAAAAAGAAAAGATTGGAAAAAAGCGATTGTGACCCTTCCAAAAGGAACGCATATTGATATTCATTCTGGTATTTAATATCCTGCTATGCCAGTAAAGAAATATAAACCAACAACTCCAGGGCGACGCGGTGCCAGCGTGCAGGATTTTTCTGATATTACAAAAACACGTCCAGAAAAATCTCTCACTACGAGAATTGCCATGAAAAGTGGACGAAATAATACTGGACGAATCACTGTGCGACATCGAGGAGGCGGAGTAAAACGATTGTATCGTATTGTTGATTTCAAACGATTTTCTTTTGACAAACCTGCCACAGTAGAAGCTGTTGAATACGATCCAAACCGTGGTGCCCGTATTGTCCTTGTAAAATATGAAGATGGGACAAAAGCATATTATCTAGCCGCAAAGGGACAAAAAGTCGGTGATGTCATTGTGTCCTCTCAGCAAAAATTAGAGTCAACGATTGGAAACCGCATGCCACTTGAGCATATTCCCGTTGGTTTATTTGTATACAATGTTGAACTTACTCCATTGACTGGAGGATCTATTGTTCGAGGAGCTGGGACCAGTGCACAATTGCAGACCATTGAAGGAAAATTTGCACAATTGAAATTTCCTTCTGGTGAGATTAGACTTATCCCAAAGAGTGCGCTCGCATCAGTTGGAACAGTAAGTAATTCAGAATATAACTTGGTTCGTTTAGGAAAAGCAGGACGACGACGAAATAAGGGATGGAGACCAACGGTCAAAGGAAGAGCCATGAACCCAGTTGATCACCCACACGGAGGAGGAGAAGGGCGAACAAGTACGGGTCTCAAAGGTGGTCCAAAGACTCCTTGGGGAAAGAAAGCCTTGGGTGTAAAGACACGAAATAAAAAGAAAGCAAGTAGTAAATTTATCCTTCATCGCCAAAAAGGCAAAAAATAATAATTCTATATTTCTTGGCTCTTGGTTCATAGATATACGTCATGTCTATATACCAAGAACCAAGAAATTGGAACTAAGAACAGTCTTATGTCACGAAGTTTGAAAAAAGGACCTTTCATTGACCCAAATGTGGTCAAAAAGGTAGTGAGAGCAAGAAACAACAATGATCGTAGCCCTATCAAAACGTGGTCACGAGCATCAACGATTACGCCAGATATGGTCGCATTGACCTTTGCTGTTCATAATGGACACAAATTTATTGAGTTTTTGGTGGACGAAAATATGGTTGGTCACAAACTTGGTGAATTTTCTCCGACAAAGACGTTCAGAGCACACAGCGGAAAATTGGCAAAAGAAACAAAAGAAACAAAACCTACGCAACCAACAAAATAATTGACAAACAGTAACAAACAGCGTATAGTGCGCCCACCTATTACATACTTATGAAACGGCAAGCAACAGCAAAACTTAGTAGTCTCCGCATAGCACCACGAAAAGTGCGTTTGCTTGCTGATCTCATTCGTGGCATGCATGTTTCTGACGCACTCATGCAGCTCAAATTTTCAAAAAAGCAAGCAGCAGTACCTGTGATAAAATTGCTTCGCAGTGCGGTAGCAAACGCAGAACATAATGCAAACATTGATATCGATACGCTTATCATAAAAGAATCGTATGTCGATGGTGGTCCTATTTCATATCGATGGATGCCACGTGCATTTGGTCGTGCCGGAAAGATCAGAAAGCGAACAAGTCATGTGACGCTGGTACTGGAAGGGGAAGAGAAGAACAAAAAAGCGGTTACCAAAAAAGTAAAAAAAACAAAAGAGTCAGACGTTGACACACAAGATACAAAAGGAACACAGGAAGAGAAGAAATAATTCTTCATTCCAGCTTCAACATTCATCATTATGGGACATAAAGTTCATCCACAAATTCACCGCACAGGTATCATCTATACGTGGGATTCACGTTGGTTTTCGAAAGATAACTATGCTACCTATGCAAAACAAGACATTGCGATACGAACATATCTTCGCAAGAAATTTAAGGATGCACATATTGATCGTGTGAGTATTGAACGTGGACCGAAGAATGTAACAGTCACCATTTTGGCGGCAAAGCCTGGATATATTATCGGTCGTGGTGGTAAAGGACTTGACGATGTGAGAAAATATATTGAACGAAAAATATTGCAGATGGTATTGAAAGTAAAATTGAATGTTCGTGAAGTGACCTCACCTGCGTTATCAGCCTCAGTTGTCGCACAAACGATTGCTGCCGAGCTTGAAAAACGTATTCCATTCCGACGCTCAATGAAACAAGCAATCAAACGTGTCATGGAAGCAAATGCAGGAGGAGTGAAGGTAGAAGTTTCTGGTCGTCTCAATGGAGCAGATATTGCTCGTTCTGAAAAACTTGCAGCTGGGAAAGTTCCACTGATTACCCTTCGTGGCGATGTTGATTATAGTTTGATAGAATCACACACTACCTATGGAGTTATTGGTGTGAAAGTATGGATCTATCATGGTGAAGTATTCGGTCGAAAGGATGCATTCGAAGTGTCTGATGAACCTCAGAAGCAAACCGCAACACGACGTCGAAAAAGACCAGTACGACGACCGTCAACTGACGACAAGAAATAAGAAATGCTATGCTCATCCCAAAAAAGGTAAAACATAGAAAATGGCATAAGCCACGACGCGGGAATAAAGGAACCGCAAGTCGTACCAATACTATTGCATTTGGTACGGTTGGTGTCGTTGCTACCACGCATAGTTGGGTCACTTCACGTCAGATCGAATCTGCACGTCGTGTGTTGACAAGATATGTTCGTCGTGGTGGAAAGATTTGGATTCGTATTTTTCCTGATCGACCTGTTACAAAAAAAGGATCAGAAGTACCGATGGGAAAAGGAAAAGGTGCGCCAGATCATTATGTTTGTACTGTAAAACCAGGAACCGTTATGTTTGAAATGGGTGGCCTGCCAGCAGATAAGGCACAAGAAGCCCTTGAACTCGCTGGTCATAAGTTACCAGTAAAAACAAAAATCATCACCAAATAAGTATTTGTATGGAACTTGTTGAACTGAGACAAAAAACAAAAGAGGATTTGAAAGCACTTCTTACTGAAAAGAGAGCATTCTTGAGAGAACTTGAATTTCAGGCACATGAAGGACAGCTCAAGCAAATCCATACATTGAAACAAACAAAGAAACTTATCGCACAAATTTTGACACTTTTGAACCCGTCACATTTACAGCAATAATACTTTATGACTACTAAGACGAATACAACACAAGAAACCAAGATCATCAAACGTGAATTTGAAGGTATTGTTGTGTCGGCAAAAGAACAAAAAACGATTCATGTTCGTGTAGAGAGTGTCAAAACACATCCAAAATATCAAAAACAATATTCAACAAGCAGAAAGTATTCGGTACATGACGAAAAGAATGAGGCAAAAGAAGGTGATACTGTCCGTTTTCGTGAATGTCGTCCTTATAGCAAAACCAAACGTTGGTATATGACAGCCGTTGTAAAAAAAGCTGTCTAACGAGTGACATATGATACAAGATGAATCAATGGTCAAAGTGGCCGACAATTCAGGAGCCAAGAAGATGAAAGTTATCCGAGTTCTTGGTGGGTATAAAAAAAGATATGGACGTATTGGTGATATTGTGACATGTGCAGTAAAAGAAGCAACACCACGAGCGGCTATCAAAAAAGGTGATGTTGTCCATGCCGTGATTGTTCGACAACGAAAAGAATTGCGACGAAAAGATGGCACCTACATTCGATTTGATGAAAATGCAGCGGTTGTTGTAGATAAAAAAACAAAGGAACCAAAAGGAACACGTATCTTTGGACCGGTTGCACGTGAATTGCGTGTTAAAGGGTACCAAAAAATTGTATCTCTTGCTCCTGAAGTACTTTAACGATATGAAGATAAAAACAGGCGACAATGTAAAAGTTCTTTCCGGGAAAGATCGCGGAAAAACAGGAAAAGTTATCCAAACACTCTTTCATGAGCAAAAGCAGCGATGGTTTGTGGTTGTTGAAGGATTGAATATGATGAAGCGACACATGCGTCCAAGACAGCGTGGAGAAAAAGGCCAAGTGCTTGAACTCTCTAGCCCTATGGATGCAAGTAACGTGATGGTAATTGATCCGACATCAAAAAAACCAACGCGTGTTGGATATAAACAAGAAGGATCAAGTAAAAAACGTATTGCAACAGTAAGTGGGGAATACCTCGATTAATGTATGACAGAGCCAACACTTTACACACAATATAAATCCACAGTTGTGCCAGCGCTCAAAGAGAAGTTTGGGTACAAAAATGTGATGCAAGTCCCACGTGTTCAAAAAGTTGTGGTCAATGTTGGCTATGGTCGACATGTGAAGGACAAACAATTTATTGAACAGATAGAAAAGACGTTGACTTCGATCACTGGACAAAAACCAGTGCACAACAAATCAACCAAATCTATTTCCAATTTTAAAATTCGAGAGGGCATGAATATTGGGGTATCTGTGACACTTCGTGGAAAATCCATGTATCAATTCCTTAATAAGCTTATCAATATTACCTTTCCCCGTGTACGAGATTTTCGAGGTATTAATCCAAAAAGTTTCGATGCACAAGGAAATTATTCTATTGGTTTTAAAGAAAATATTGCGTTCCCTGAAGTTGGTGCAGATGCCGTAGAGCATCTCCATGGATTGGAGATTGTCGTCACCACGACTGCCTCAAACAGAGAAGAGGGGCATGCACTTCTCAAAGGGCTCGGATTCCCATTTCGGGACAAATAATATTTCGGTATGGCAACAAAAGGACAAATAGCAAAATCAAAAAAACCCCCAAAGTTTAGCACGAGAATTGTTCGCCGATGTTGGCATTGTGGACGAAAACGTGCATATATGAGAAAATTCGGGTTATGCCGTATTTGTTTCCGGGAACTTGCAAATGATGGAAAGCTTCCTGGTGTCCGTAAATCAAGCTGGTAAGACGATTATACTATGATGACCGATCCAATAGCAGACATGCTCACACGTATCCGAAATGCTGCCGCTGCACGCAAGCGCACTCTTGATGTACCCTTATCAAAAGTGAAGAAGTCCGTTGCTGAAATTCTCAAAAAAGAGGGATATCTTCAGGACATCTTAGAAGTGGAAGGAAATCCACGGATGCTTGTTCTTACATTGGTATATGAGGGAAAGCAGCCAAAAATTCAATCAATCACACGAGAAAGCAAACCAGGCCATCGTGTATACCGAAAAGCAGAAGAAATGCCACGTATTCTCAATGACTATGGCATTGCTATTATCTCAACATCAAAAGGATTGATGACAAATAAACAAGCACGAAAAGAAGGTGTTGGAGGAGAAGTGCTTTGTAGTATCTATTAATGTATGTCACGTATAGGAAAACAGACAATTCAAATTCCATCAGGAGTGACAGTGGTAGTCCAACATGGTATTGTAAAGGTGCAAGGACCAAAAGGATCTCTTGAACGTGTTATCAATCCGTTGGTGACAGTGTCTGTTGGAGATGGTACTGTCAATGTTGATGTGCAGAAAAAGGAAGAAAAGAATGAACGATCTCTTTGGGGGACATTTGGTGCACATATCAAAAACATGATTGAAGGTGTGAGTCATGGCTTTACCAAGGGGTTGGAAGTAAATGGTGTAGGGTATAAGGTCGCGATGCAAGGTACTGATATTAAACTTGATGTTGGATTTTCACATCCTGTTATTTACAAGATGCCTGTAGAAGTCCAGGCAAGTGTAGAAAAAAACGCAATCACCCTTGTCAGCGCGAATAAAGAACTTCTTGGTGCGACAGCTGCAGAGATTCGTTCGATCAGAAAGCCTGAACCGTATAAAGGAAAAGGTATCAAATATACTGAGGAACAGATTCGACGTAAGGCTGGTAAAACAGCAAAATCTGCTGGCGCATAAAGAGATTAGATAGATATTTTTTGTATGAATACTACATCACAGACAAAAGAACAACGACGAGCCCGACGACGTGCTCGTGTTCGAGCTCGAATTGTAGGAACAGCTGCGCGTCCACGACTTGCTGTATTTCGCAGTCTTCGTGGTTTGTTTGTTCAGCTTATCGATGATACGACAAATAAGACATTGGTAAGTGTGAACAGTAAAAAAGATGTTATTTCTGTGGATGTTGGTGACCGTATAGGAAAAGAAGCTATTGCGTTTGCACTCGGCAAAGCGATTGCTGAAAAAGCAAAACAAGCACAGATTTCAACCGTTGTTTTTGATCGTGGTGGCTATGCTTACCATGGTCGTGTCAAAGCAGTCGCAGACGGTGCGCGAGATGGTGGTTTGACATTCTAACATTCGATCTAATACTATGGCACATCCAGAAGGAAAAAAACGACGTGGCTCTCGAGCCCCAAAAGAAAAACCAGAGTTTGACCAACAAATTGTTGATCTTGCTCGTGTCACTCGTGTGACAAAAGGTGGTAAACAGATGAGTTTCAGATGTTGTGTTCTTATTGGTGATCGAAAAGGACGTGTCGGATACGGTATCCAAAAAGGAAAAGATGTACAGATCGCTGTTGAGAAAGCAGTGCGACAAGCAAAAAAAAGAATGATTACGGTTCCTTTGATAAAGGAAACATTGCCACACGCTGTCCATGCAAAGTTTAAGGCAGCGGATGTCTTGTTGAAACCTGCACCAAAAGGATCTGGTATTATCGCTGGTTCAGTGATTCGTACCGTTCTTGAAATGGCAGGTGTTCCAAATGCATCTTCAAAAATGCTTGGAAAAACAAATAATAAGATCAATAATATCAAAGCAACATTTGAAGCGTTGCAATCATTTCAGGTAAAGGCAAAGACTCCAAAAAAAGCAGGAGAAGCAGTTTCAGAAGAAAAGAAAAACGTATAATTATATGGCAACAGGCGCACACACAATTTCAGGAATACAGGGCTCTCATCGAAAGAAGAAGCGAGTTGGTCGTGGAAATGGTTCTCAAAAGGGAACGTTTTCAAGTCGTGGTATGAAAGGACAGCGATCACGTTCTGGTGGAAAAAGTGGTGGAAAATTACGTGGTATCAAACAAGCTCTTCAAAAAGTACCAAAACTTCGTGGTTTCAAGAGTATGCATCCAAAGGCACAATCTGTGTCTCTTGCTACGCTTGAGCGAATGGGAGAAGTCGGAGTGACGATTACCCCAACTTTTTTGAAAGAAAAAAGTGTGATCAAAAACATTTCTCATCCTGTCAAAATTGTTGCATCTGGTGAACTCAAGAAAAAGCTCACTATTCAAGGATGTAACGCGACCAAGGCAGCCGCAATCGCAGTTGAAAAAGCAGGTGGAACGTTAAGTTTCTAAGATTGCTCAGGCATTTAGGTTACATAGTTTCGCAATACCAAGTTTTTTACACGCAGCCAACGTAGAACCCTATGCTCGCAACACTTCAGCGTATTTGGCACATCAAAAGTCTTCGACAGAATATTTTGTTTGTTCTGGGAATGCTTATTATTTTTCGTGCTACTGCGCATATCCCTGTTCCTGGTGTGAATATTGAGGCCCTTCGAGGGTTTCTTTCTGGTAATCAAGTATTGGGACTTCTCAATATTTTTTCTGGTGGTACAATCAAAAATTTTTCTATCGTTATGCTTGGGGTGTCGCCATATATTACGGCGTCGATCATCTTTCAAGTGCTTACCATGGCACTTCCTCAATTGGAGGAATTACAAAAAGAAGGAGAGTCCGGACAGCGTAAAATTAATACGTATACGCGTCTTGCTAGTATTCCCTTGGCCGTGTTGCAGGCTTTTGCATTGCTCAGACTTCTCGGTTCTACGGCAAGTCAATCTGGTGGCAATATCCTTGGAGATGTCTCTACCTTCCAATGGGTAGCTATGATTACGGCAGTAACTGCAGGTACCATATTTCTTATGTGGATAGGTGAATTGGTGACAGAAAAAAATGTAGGAAATGGTATCTCAATTCTTATTTTTTCTGGAATAGTATCAGCACTTCCGACAACAATTCAAAATATCGTTGTCAATTATAATCCTGCTGATTTGCCAACGTATATCTTGTTTCTCGCCGTTGCGGTTATTACTGTTGTTGGTGTGGTATATATTACTGAAGGACAGCGAAATATTCCTATTACGTATGCACGACAAGTCCGTGGACGTGCAGCTGCTGGTATGAAAAATCATCTGCCACTCCGTCTCAATATGGCAGGAGTTATTCCTATCATCTTTGCTGTGTCTGTGGTGTTGTTTCCACCAATGATTGCGCAGTTTTTTGCAGCGCATACGGGTATGGGCGGGAGCATCGCGCGAGGTGTTATTACCTTCTTCAATAATCAATTGTATTACGGTATTTTATACTTCTTGTTGGTATTTGGATTTACTTATTTTTATACAGCTATCATTTTCCGTCCAGAAAAAATGGCTGAAAATTTGCAACGTCAAGGTGCGTTTATTGCGAATGTACGTCCAGGAAAGCAGACGGAAGAGTACCTTGGAAAAGTGATGAACCGATTGGTATTTAGCGGTGCGTTGTTTCTTGCACTTATTGCTGTCTTGCCACTCGTGGTTCAAGCCTTTACTCATTCGAGCGTATTGGCAGTCGGAGGTGTGAGCCTTCTTATCGTTGTGAGTGTGGCTATTGAAATGGCAAAGCAGGTGGAAGCACAACTCACCATGCACGAGTACGATCGGGTATAAGCTGATATATAAAAAAAAGCGCGAATGAGCGCTTTTTTATATTGACTTGAAAGGCTACTTTTTTATTGCTATAGTGAATATCTTAGTAACTAGGAATAGTGTCTATGGGTTTTTTTGATTATGTCTTTGGAACACATGCTACGTATTCGGCAGATATGAAATCGGTTTCTCGAGAGCATATTCGTCTTTTGGTATCACAGTCTCGCGTCCGTACACTTGATAGTGAAGAGGAGTATGTGGTGGAAGATGCACTTGATGGGGCGCGACAGGACGGAAAAATTTCTCTTCGGAAGATAGATATGATTCTTCGTTCTCTTGTGTCAAAACAGATAATTAGCGTGAACGATAAAAAAGGGGTATTAACACAATTTGAACATTATTTTGAATCGAAGTAACTGTATGAAAAAGATTATTATTCTACTAGGTATTCCAGGGAGTGGAAAGGGGACACAAGCAATGCGTCTTGTCGAGAACTACGGATATGTCCATATCTCGACAGGAGATTTGCTTCGTGGATTGCAAGGAAGAACTGATCTTGATGAGGAACTGCAAGAAGCATTTCAAACGATGTTAGAAGGAAAATTGGTACAGGACGCTGTGGTTTATCGATTGGGATTTGATGCTATTCGCGACGCACTTGCAATGGGTAAAAAAGTTGTTTTGGATGGCGTTGTGAGAAATAAGGCACAAGCAGAACGCTATCATACTTTTTTTGAAGAAATGGACGTGGTCAGTGATGTCCAAGTAATTGAAATTGCTCTTGATGACGATGAAAGTTTTGATAGACTCAAGGCACGCATCGCAAGCGGATATCAGTCTCGACCCGATGATACACCTGAGATTTTGCGGGAACGTATCAAAGTGCAGGGGAATGCTGCATTGTTACCGATCAAAGAATTTTATGAAGAGCATCACTTATTGAAGATTGTCGACGGTCGTCGTTCTATGGATGATGTCGAAAGAGCGATTCAGCATATTGTCTCATAAGAGTTGTTGATAGATAAAAAAACGACCTTCCCAGAGTCCGACAGCTAGCGATGTCGTGTCTCAATAGGAGAGGTCGGTTTTTTTTGCCTTTCGGCCATTCTCTCGAGAATGTTGTTATACGGTATACACAATGGTATGCCGTAAAAGAGCTTGCATATTATATAGCTGATTGGCGTTTTTGTCTATGCTGTATCGTGTGGACATCTTGATTTTTTGTCTCTCTGTGCTAGACTATTCACACATACATAACATTATATGGCATATATAAAAACACTTGAAGAACAGAACGCAATCTTTGAAGGAGGGCGTATCCTTGGACGTATTTTGGAGAATCTGTCTCATATGGTCGCTCCTGGGGTTACGACACGCGAGATCGATGCTGAGGCAGAAAGGCAAATCATTGCTGCTGGGGGCATTCCTGCTTTCAAGGGGTATGCACCTTCAGGACATCCACCGTTTCCAGGTACCATTTGTGCCTGTATCAATGATGAAATTGTTCATGGTATTCCGTCGAAGAGAGTACTCATTGATGGGCAAATTCTCAGCATTGATATTGGCATGCAGTATCCAGCCAACAGTGGTGTTGGGCAGAGGGGCAATGGTTTTTTTACTGATACGGCAATTACTGTCCCTGTCGGAGAAATTAATAGTCAAGCAAGACAGCTTCTTTCTGTCACACAAAAATCTCTTGAAAAGGCAATCCATGTCGCAACCGTGGGTACCTCTGTTGCTGAAATTGGAAAAGTTATCGAACGATATATTGAACCACAAGGATACGGTATCGTGCGTGATTTGGTTGGGCATGGTGTTGGTCATGAGGTTCACGAGGACCCTGCCGTGCCAAATTATTATGAAGCATATCTTGAAAAAAAGATTCTTGTTCCAGGTGTCGTGATTGCAATTGAACCAATGATAACCGTCGGGGATTATCGTACGGATGAACTTGATGATGGGTGGACGATTGTCACTGACGATGGAAGTTTGTCTGCACATTTTGAGCACACGATTATTATTACAGACGACGGTCCGCTTGTCGCTACCAAACGTCCTTCAGAAAAGTAGGTATATGGTAAATTTTTTTATAGATTTTTTTTCTGTAGTGCAGCGAGGATTTCTTGCTGCACTATTGTTTTTGATCCTATTCTTTGTTCCTGTACCTGTACATGCTCAAACAGATGAGTTTCCTATTTCGTTGCAAGGAGTGGCAGAATCAGCCGTCTTACCGGAATTGTATGCATGTGTTACTTCTGCAAATAATCAATATGTAAGTGATGCACAGGTTCGCTATTCAGAGTGGCTTGCTGATGCGACAGACTGTTATAAACAATATAATAAAACAGGGCTATTACCTCCGTTTTTGCAGACATATGATTTTTCGACAGCGACGTCAGATTTTGCTCTTGAAAATTGTAATGCTGATGTGCAGAGAGGACAATATGCACGAATCGCTACGTGTATGTGGACTCCTAACAAGAGCACAGAACAGTGCTATGCTGAAGAAAAAAATACTACGATAGAGTTATTGGCTGCATGTTATCGAGATCAAATCCCGAAAGACAGTATTTGGCGATTGCCAATCATGCAAAAAGCAATTCAGGCACAGCTCAGTGGGGGAGATTATAATACACTTTCACTGCAAACCAAATTTACGCTTGATACGTGTTTGAAGAATGTCCTTATAGGAGAACAGGCTGATACCTTGGATGTGCAAAAGCAACAAGGACTTGTCGCGTGTTATACGCAAGCCGGTTTGAAGGACATTGCTGACTTTTATACGACGTCGGAGATTGTTGTTGACTGTGCAACAGAGGCTGCAGCGCGTCATGGATTGTTGGATATCAAAACATTTATCACGTCTCGGTCATCAGAAGACGAATCCTATATTGAACAATGTGTCATCAAAAAAACAGCGCCTGTTATTCTTGGACTCGCAGCGGTGAATATTCCCTTTGCAGCAGGAATTGCAAATGTATTTTTGTATCTTCAATTTTTGTTTACACAGCCGTTCTTGTTGCTCAGAGGTTCTCGTCGAAATTGGGGACAGGTGCTCGATGCTATGAATGGAGATCCTATTGATTTGTCAACGGTACGACTTATTGATGAAGAAAAAAAGACCATTCTTCGGAGTATGGTAACCAACCGTAAAGGCGAATATTTTTTCTTGCCTCCACTTGGCACCTACCGTGTTGAAGCAAGTAAACAAGGGTATGCCTTTCCATCGACTTTGCTGAAAGGGGACGCGCAGTATTATTTTGGGCATACCTTTACGGTGGATTCAAAAGGAGATGTTGTAGACAAACATATTCCACTTGATCCCGCTGTGGAGGCAGTCTCTGTCAGAGCATTTTTTATAAAAAAATGGCGATATAGGATTGCGACTATTTTTTCGGCAGTAGGTCCACTGTCCACAGCTGTTTTTTTCTTTTTCGTCCCAAAGTGGTGGGTCGTGATTCTTTTCTTGGTTCATGTCATCTTATTTTTTGTATTTCGTCGATTGTCTTCACAACGAAAGATAAAACAATTTGGCATTGTCAAAGGAAAGAATGGAAAACCTCTCTCACGTGTAAAAGTATTTTTGTTTAATGGACCGTACAAAAAATTGTTGCATTACTATGTGACTGATGTGTTTGGAAGATATTATTTTCCACCTGTTGTTGGGTCATTTCTTATTCGTTTTGAAAAAGAAAGGTTTGATTCTGTGAGTCGTGACGTAGATATATCTCCAGACGATGAAATGAAAACGCTTAATATTGATGTTATGTTGGAAGACGTAACAGGATAATAGACATATATGAATATTCTTGGTATTGATTTTGGACAAAAAAGAATTGGGTTGGCATGGGTTCAGAGTGGACTTGATGTGATATTGCCATTTGGTATTGTGGCTCATGATACGTGGCAAACTGAGTTGCCTACATTGATCGCAGACGAAGGAATACAAAAAGTAGTCATAGGCAACCCCCTTGGTATGGATGGGGGAGAGAATATGAACACAAAGCGTGTTCATGAATTTGTAGAAGCCTTGGAAATCATGGTTCAGGTCCCTGTCGTATTATATGACGAGCGATTTTCTTCAAAACAAGCTGACGCGATGGGTGGGACAGCGTCGAGAGATGAAAAATCTGCGATGGTCATATTGCAGAGTTATCTTGATAGCCACAAGTAAGTATGTATGGAGTTGTTCTCTCTCGACGTGATTTTCGTGAGGCCGATCAGATCATCACAATATTGACGGCAGAGGAGGGAAAACATGAATATATTGCGCGAGGAGTGAAGAAAATTGTCAGTAAAAATACTTCTCACATCGAGCCTTCATCGTTGGTAAGTTTTGGTATTGCTGAAGGAAAAAAGGAATGGTCGTATCTTACCAATGTTCAGCCTGTTGAATCATTTTTTTACATCCTCCAGTCGTTGTCGACGATACACATGCTCGGATATAGTCTTGATGCGATGCTGACGATGCTCAGGGATGGAGAAGCAGATAGTGAGATGTATCATTTTTTTATTTCTTTTCTTCGCTTTTTAGATACACATGCATCTTCCGTTAGACTCATCCTTCTCGACGCATTTCTTATCAAATTATTTTCCCACCTCGGCTATCATCCGTCACTCGATGCGTGCGTTGTTTGCGAAAAAACGTATACTGACATTGGCAAAGAGTTTCTTTCTTTTTCCGACAAAAAACCATCCTTTTATTTTGCGGGCGGAGGTATACTATGTGCGTCTTGTACCATAGAAAAACAACGCATTGGAGAGAGCATGTACCCGTGCGGGATAAAAGAAATTAATACGCTACGTTTGTTGGTAGCGAGTTCTTGGCAAGATGTTTTTTCATTCTCAATTGACGAAGAAGAATATCGGCTCGTACACAAACTTGTGTATGAATTTATGTTGTATCACAGTGAGAGAACCTGGGCAGATTGGAAACAAATACAGACAGTGTAAGAACGCCTGCCGGTAGTATTATTGTTTTTTCGTGAGGATGGTATATTCATCCAGTTGTGAGATAGTCCCATTGGCTGTGGTGCTCGTACTGATATATCCAGAAATGTCTGCTATTTGAAATATATATATCGTATCAGGAGAGAGTATCCCATTTTTTATATCTTGGAGCATCTGAATTTGTTTTTGAACTTCATCTTTTGCCGGCCGAGCCGTATACATGCTATTGATAGTCATATGATGTGTTGCTGCCCAAAATGACACGTCTTCGTATATACCTGGGCTGACGTGGGGGACAAAGGAAACATGTGCATACTCGGTACCATATCGTTCCCATTCGGGAGAGCGTAATGAAGATGTGTAGGCAATGGATTCATATGACGTATTGATTTCTTGAAGCTTTGGGAAGAAATCAAAGATTTGGAGTGCTATCACCGTACAGAGCAATGCGATTCGCAGTGTTCGTTTTTGTATTAGAGTATATATGGCAAAGCTTATGAGCATGAGGACATAATAGACAGGCCAAAAAAATCTTCCTGAAGAACGGAATATATTAAAGAGGTGTTCTATTTTTCCAGGAAGAGGAATGTTGAACAAAAGATGTGTACCTATGTATACTTTTGTGCTCATCGAAAAAAATGTAAGACCTACTATGATGATTGCAAGAGGCCAATGTTGTTTTACTGTATCAATACATTTTTTTCGCAGTGATGGCTGTATTGTTATGAATACAATAAAGAGGAGCAACTGGACAAGAATACCAATACCAAGATAGTTGAACCCTTCGTATTGATACGGCGCTGTGGCTATAGGAGCAATAATACGTGACCACGGAAGACCATTTTGGTCTGAGGTATTGAAGACGGACAGGACATTCATAGAAAATGCACCAAACCCTACAGAAACGCCAGACCCAATGGCAAAATATCCCGCTGCATACATCGTACACAGGACAAGAATCACATGGCCCAATATAATGAGACTACTCGTGCGAAATGAAATCAGTTTGGTAATGAACGTGGTGCGAACCATATCCGCGGCATAGAGAAACCCTACCATCATAAACAGATATGGATGCACGAGGAGTGAGATGACAAACAAGCTACCCCACCACCAGACTGTTTGTTTTGTTGTTTTGGTGTATGCGTAGAAAAAGAGTGATAGGAGGATCAGGAAATGTGCACTGAGTGCAAAATGCCCGCGCATACGTAAGAGCATTGGTGGACTAAGAAGAAATAGAATGGATCCAAGAGCAGACAAGACACGAGATGCTGTAATTTTTTTCAAGAGTGCATACGATACGAGCCCTTGCAGGAGAAAGCAGAGCAGGAGCCATATCCCGAAGTATTGTATCGGAGCTTGTGGAAGAAGGCCCAGTGTATAGAGTAGTTTGAAGAATATTGCAAAGATCGGAATGGCATCAGTAAAGACAATAGATATCCCAGTAGGATAGGCGATCATGGGTGCATTGAGTGGAAACGTCCACGGACCAATACGATAAAAAAAGCCTGATATAAAATGTTGAAATGGATCTGATTTGATATTCAGTATCCAGTCGATATATGTGGGAGCAAGCAATTCAGAAAATAGGTAAAAAAAAGTGCCAAATGATGCCACGATGACAAAGAGAAGAGGGAGGCTTTTTTTGAGGGTTATTTTTTTGAACATATGGAGCCGAGTATAGCACAAGATATGATGAGTCACAATGTATGATTTTTGATTGAAAAATGAGTAAAATTCTACCAATCTTGGAATTTTAGGTAAATAAAAAAACAAGAAGCTCTTGTTTGTAGAAGTGAACTCGGGCAGCGTGCATGACGCCGCCCGAGCGCACTGTGTCGAGAAAGCTACCCCCATGGGGATTTCTTTCCCTCGTAGATTTTGAGTGCTCCCCACGCGAGGAGCAAGGCAAGGAACAACGTCAGGTCAAGAGACCCGCAGATAACGCCGAACGTATCGCGGATCACTCTGGGCGAGTCTTCGTCGGGCATCTGCCACCCCATGAAGATCGCCACTATCAGCGCGGTTTTGAGCTGGCTCATGATGTCTCGGAGCCATCGTACGGTCTGGTGGTGTGGATTCATCGATTTCTCCTTGACAGGTTTGGATAACATAGTAACACATATTATTTTTCTGTCAACCTTGCTATTTTTGCTTCTTTTTTGTAGTATACAAGGTACTTTAGATGTTATTATATTTCTATGATCGTACGCATTTCACACTTCAAAGACCATGTTGGAAAGGACGTCACGATCCAGGGCTGGGTCCAAGGTGGCAGATCTTCTGGCAAGATTGCCTTTTTTGAGATTCGCGATGGCTCTGGATTTACCCAGGCAGTCGTGGCACAAGACAGTGTTGCAGACGATGTTTGGCAAACAGCTGTTGGGGCTTCGCAAGAGACTTCTGTGCGACTCACCGGGACGGTCTCTGCTCATCCAAAAAAAGAAGGAGTGTACGAACTGCAAGTATCGACTCTTACTGTTGTAGGAACGTCAGAAGAATATCCAATCGGGAACAAAGAACATGGCCCAGATTTTCTCATGAATCATCGCCACCTGTGGCTCCGTAGTAAAAAACAATGGGCAATTTTGCGTATTCGAGATACGGTACAGCGCGCCATCATGAATTACATGCACGAACAAACATTCGTACGGACTGATTCTCCAATTTTTACCCCAAATGCGTGTGAAGGCACGACAGATCTTTTTCCTGTGCCATATTTTGATCTGGGCGAAGCATATTTGTCACAGTCCGGTCAGCTGTATATCGAAGCTGCAATTGCGAGTGTGGGACGATGTTATGATTTTGGGCCAGTATTCCGTGCAGAAAAATCTGTCACAAAACGCCATCTTACAGAATTTTGGATGATGGATGCAGAAGCAGCATTTGTCGAGCATGATGAAAACATGAATATTCAGCAAGGATTGGTAAAATATATTGTCAGTGCTTGTTTGAAAGAATGTACAGAAGAATTTGTTATTCTCGAACGAGATACTGCACCACTTCAGAAACTTCTTGAATTATCATTTGAACGACTCGAATATGATGACGCTATTGTTCGTCTCAATGAACTTGGGTCAGATATAAAACATGGTGAAGATCTGGGTAATGATGATGAAGGACTTCTTACTCAAAACAGCGATGTCCCAGTTTTCATTCACAAATGGCCAAAAAACATCAAGCCATTTTATATGAAGATAGATCCAAAAAATCCAGCGCGTGTGTTTAACAACGATTTGATTGGTATCGAAGGATCTGGAGAAATTATTGGTGGATCACAGCGTGAAGATGATTATGATTTGTTGCTTGAAAGAATCAAAGCCGATGGCCTGAGTCCAGAAGAGTACGAATGGTATCTTGATCTCAGAAAATATGGCAGTGTGCCACATTCTGGATTTGGTATTGGACTCGAGCGCATGGTCAGATGGATGTCTGGCACAGAACATATCCGTGAATGTATCCCATTCCCACGATTGGTGAATAGAATAAAGCCGTAGTAGTACGTTTCTCCTCCTTACCAAGGAGGAGAGCAAGAGGAGGTTTTCTTAGCAAGAAAAAGGAGGGGATATGACAAAGTTGTATAATAAACAAGAGTATACAAAGAAGCGGAGAAAATTGAGAAGAGAGATGCCAAAAGGAGAAAAATTATTGTGGCATCATCTGAAGAGTAATCAGCTTGGGTACAAATTTAGGAGGCAATATGGCATAGGTCCGTACACAGTAGATTTCTATTGCCCAAAGTTGAAATTGTGTATTGAAGTTGACGGATTGAGTCATGCTGGCGAAGATGCAGAAGAACATGATAAGAGAAGAGATGCGTATATGACCTCGATTGGCATTATGATAAAGCGGTATACTGGTGGACAGATGTGGAATGATTTGGATAGTGTGAAGCAGGATATTTACAACACGTGTGTAAAATTAGATAAAAAGATTGTTCCTTCGAAATAACCTCCCCTGACCCCTCCTTGGTAAGGAGGGGAACGTATAAAGAATGTCTGGTAGAAAAGAGAAATGCCCGCCGTTCGATTTCTCTACTAGGCGGGCTGGGTCGCGCGTTCATCATCCGATGAACCTTGCGAGCTGGCTTTGCCAGCGTTCGAGCATGGGGCGCTCGTACGTGGCCCAGATCAATCGCCGGAGGTCCGGCAGGACGCGTGCAAGCGCGATACTGGTGTCGCCGTAGGCGATGTAGCCAGCCAGCATTGCTAGCTGAACGCGTGGGAACGTGACGAAGCTGAGGATCTGCCTCATTGGTACTCCTTGTCGTCGGGGTAAGGTGTATGGTACAGGACCTGTGGATATTGGCAAGCGAATTTTTATTATAGATATGTCTAGAAAAACAAGAAAAAAAAAGAAACCCGTATTTCCAACAGAAATACCACAAGAATTTTTTGATAGGCTGACAGAAATGTTTGGTGAATCTTTGTCATCTGAATTGCAACAAACGTTTATCGACCGACCAACAACGTTTCGGGTGAATACGTTTCGCGCGAAGCCAAAGGATGTGCTCGGTGTATTGAAAGAGAACGATTTTGTTCTCGATGAAGTGTCGTTGTTGCCAGACACATACATTTTGCGAAATAAAGAAAAGAGAGATATTTGTGATCTAGACATATACACTGATGCAAATATTTATCTTCAGAGTGTTGCAAGTATGATTCCACCTGTTGTATTGGGTCCGGAGCGATTTGATCGCGTGCTGGATCTGACGGCGGCTCCTGGGAGCAAGACAAGCCAGATTGCTATTATGATGAAACAACAGGGCGAACTCGTTGCAAACGATAAAAACAAAATTCGTTTTTTCAAACTCAAACACAACATGGAACAGCAGGGTGTGATAGACGAGACAAAAAAGGAATGGGCATGTACGCTTCGCATGGAACCTGGCACGGTGCTCGCACAAGAATATGATGCGTATTTTGACAAAATTCTTCTCGATGCACCGTGTAGTTCAGAAGCACGATTTGTTGTGGGGAATCCAAAAACATTTGGGTATTGGAAAGAGAGAAAAATAAAAGAAATGGCATACACACAGAGAGAATTGTTACTCTCTGCATGGAAATCACTGAAGCCAGGTGGCACGATGGTCTACAGTACTTGTACGTATGCGCCAGAAGAAAATGAATTACAAATAGATAGACTGCTGGATCGATTTGATGATGTGATGGTACTTCCTGTGGAATTGCCAGATATCGATCGATTGCCAATCATGAAAGAATGGCGAGGAAAGACAATGTCACCAGAAGTACAGAATTGTTTTCGTGTGAAACCAACAAAAGATATTGAAGGATTTTTTATTGCAAAGTTGCAGAAGAAGTAAGAGCGTTAGGTGTTAGAGCCTTAGAGTTTTAGACTATGTTATGGAAGAAATTATTATTGGAGGAATTTACAAACATTATCGTCGGGGAGGGGAGTATGAGGTAATAGGATTTGCTCGTCATTCTGAGACGCTCGAAGAACTTGTTGTCTACAAGCCACTCTATGACACGTCAGAGTTTCAAGAAGGAACGCTCTGGGTGAGGCCAAAAGAAATGTTTCTCAAAGAGGTGGAAGTTGATGGGGAGAAGGTGAAGCGGTTTCAATATCAGAGATAAAAAAACGAGCTTGGAGCTCGTTTTTTTATCTTATTCAGTTTCTTTCCCTTTCTCAATTTTTTGGAACTTTTTGTAAGCTATTTCAGTTTCTTTTAAGTCATCCTCTAATTGTGCTTTTTGTATTTTTCTTTCCATTTGTGTTTCTTCATTCTTTTTATTACCGTCGTTGACTTTTTTTGTTCTTGCTTTGTAGGTATCTTGTAATCGAGATATTATGGTTCGAAGGTCTTCAAGAGAGGATACTTTTCCCTCTAGAGTATCTGTGTCCTTACTAGGTATGCCAAAAATTTTTTTTATTTTTCCTAATATTTTTTGTTGTTCAGCAATCATTTTAGATTTTTCTTCGTTTAGTTTTTCTACTATCTCATCTATTTTATCCATAGCCGTTCCTTCTTCCACTTCCTGGAAGGAAAAACTCAATTCATCGAAATCTTGCAGGGAGAGGTTCGCTGATTTTAGGCGGCCCCTCCAATTTTCTGTTTGGCTATATAGGCTCTCTGGACCGTTCAGTTTTTTACTTTTATCTAACCATTCTGCTAATGACATTTGTTGATCTGATTCTATTTCGAGCCATTTTTCTATTCTTTCCCATTCTTTGGGATCGGAAGTGTCCCAATTTTCTAGTGTAGTCTTTTTTTCTGCTATCTTTTCTTCTAATTTTTCTCGTACTTGTTCATATTCTTTGAAGAGACTATCTATCCTTTTTTCTATTATCGGGTTAATTTTTCTCTCTGGAATACCATTTCCCCAATTTTGATTAGAGACTTCAATTAATTGTTGGGCTATTCGTTCAGCATGTCCAGCTTCTTCTTTTGTTCCAAATTGAATTTGGTATGCTAAATATCTATTTACTATTTCTGCTTTTCCTATATCAGCTACGCCTTGGAATATACGCGCAGCTGATTTTCTGTTTTTCCCTTTTTCTACTGTTTTTAAGAAAGAATTTTTTTCTACTTCATCTATTTCAGATGTTTGTTCCTCTCTTGGTTCAGTACTTGGGATTTCTGTTGATTTTGACATACTATTAAGATTATTTTGATTTAAAGACTTAAAAATATTGTATTAGTTTCTACCCATTTGCAATACACGTATTGTATGTATTGATATCTACGTTGTATTGATTGACTAGTTGTTCGGTTGTCCCAATGAGCGCATTATATTCTGCGATAAGAACATTGTATGCATCTACTTTTTGTTTGTAGATATCTCCATTTTTGGGTTCATAGGTATCGAGCTCTTGTTTTTTGTCTGTGAGCTGTGTTTGCAACTGTTTGAGAGTATTTTGATTTGTCGTTATATTTTGTTTTGTCTGTTCACTAGGCAGTGGACACACTGGCATCGGATGACCAAAGACTTGGACCGCCAGCCACATTTCTCGTCCTTCAAACATACCTTTGCCAACAGCAACACCGATTTCTGTATACTCAGGTTTGAGAATATTGGCCCGATGTCCCGGACTATTCATCCACGCAGCTACCAAATCAGCATCACTTGAAAAGTCGCCAAGGGCGAGATTTTCTCCTGTCAGTTTGTATGTATAGCCCGCCTCATCAACCCAGTCTGACGGTTCCTTTCCCTGAGGACTCACATGTGCAAAGTATTGTTTTGCAAACATGTCTTGCAACTTTGCCGTTGCCGCCGTGGTGAGCTTGGCATTGAGAGCCAGATCGCCTTGACTTTGGGCTTTTCGTTCTGCATTTGTCCGTGCTAGGACACCTGACACAGTCAGTGTCCCTATGGGCGTTGGAGATTGGTGTGTGAGTGGTGGTGGGACATTGATTTCCTTTTTGGTTGTTTCGATTGTTTCTTGCGCAAAGGCAGGCGTGGTTTCTGTCTCATGTGATGTCGGCGGGGTGACTTCTTGAGCTGGTACTGTCGTTTTGGTTGTCTGAGCAAGTGTTTTTGCCGGTTCTGGGCTGTTTTCAGTGGTTTTTGGTGCACTATATCGGGCGAGTTCTTCTATATCGACGTCGACAAGGGCTTCTTGGAGAGAAAGGCGAAACACAAATATGGCACCAATTGTGAGGCCTAAGAGGAGGATCATGGAGAAAAGTCGTTTCATAAAGGGCTTGCATCAAAGGGCAAGGATTGCTACAATAGTGAAGCGTATACGCTATAAAAAAGTGCTTGGTATAGGGAAATATTCTTTACTAAGTATACGAAAAAAATACTATTTATTCAAGTCTATGAAACTCAGAACACACACGTGCGGAGAATTGAAAAAAACACATGTAGGAGAGACGGTCACCTTGTCCGGGTGGGTACACAAACGCAGAGACCTTGGTGGGCTCTTATTTGTGGATCTTCGGGATCGCTATGGGTTGACGCAAGTCGTGTTCCATCCAGACACACTGTCAGATTTTTCTGTGGCAGAAAGTTTGAAATACGAATATATCATCACAGTGACAGGAGACGTCGTCGCGCGAGATGAAAAAACAATCAATACCGATTTGGTAACAGGGGAGATTGAAATTCATGCAACAGATCTCAAGATTCAATCTACGGCAAAGCCAATGCCATTTGAAATTTTTGACACACAAAAAGGCGAAGAAGATGAGGATCTTCGATTGAGATATCGTTTTCTTGAGCTTCGTCGTGAACGACTGCGAGAAAACGTGATCTTTCGAAATAAGATGGAACAACATATTCACAAGTACATGCAAGAAAGAGATTTTTTGCATATCGCGACTCCCATTTTGACCGTTAGTTCTCCAGAAGGTGCGCGAGATTTTCTTGTACCAAGTCGTATTCATCCTGGAAAATTTTACGCACTGCCACAAGCGCCACAACAATACAAACAATTGCTCATGGTGGCAGGATTTGATCGGTATTATCAGATAGCGCCATGTATGCGTGATGAAGATCCACGAGCAGATCGTTCCCCAGGAGAATTTTATCAGCTCGATTGCGAAGTCAGTTTTATGTCGCGTGATGAATTTTTTGATCTTGTAGAACCCCTCTTTGTGGAATTGACAGAACAGATTGCAGGGAAAAAAATACAACAAACACCATTTCCACGTATTCCATTCAAACAAGCAATGGAAGAGTACGGCAGTGATCGACCAGATTTGCGTTTTGGATTGAAACTGGTTGATGTTACCGCGTGGGGCAATGCAAGTGATTTCAAGGTATTTGCTACTGCGCCGTTTGTTCGTGCACTCAAGATTGACGGCGGACATGAATGGAGTCGAAAACAAATCGAAGAAGAATTTGAAGATACTGCAAAACGTGCACATGCAAAGGGACTCGCATGGATGAAGTTTGTCGATGGCACAGCGGACGGTGGTGTTGCAAAGTTTTTTTCAGAAGAACAACTCAGTGCATTGAAACAGTCACTGTCTCTTACTGAAAATTGTATTGTCTTTTTCGTTGCAGATGAATGGGAAGTGAGTTGCAAAGCGCTCGGTGCAGTTCGAGACTATGCAGGAAAGAAGTTGGAACTTGCAGATCAAAACGTGATTGCCTGGGCATGGATTGTTGATTTTCCATTTTTTGAAAAGAATAGTGAAACAGGGAAAATTGATTTTGGACACAATCCATTCTCAATGCCACAAGGTGGTCTCGAAGCATTGAATTCACAAAATCCACTCGACATTCTTGCCGATCAATATGATATTATCGCCAATGGACTCGAACTGAGTTCTGGGGCGGTGCGAAATAAAGATCCAGAAGTCATGTACAAAGCATTTGAGATAGCAGGATATTCAAAAGAACAAGTTGATGAAAAATTTGGTCACATGATTGATGCATTTGAATATGGTGCGCCTCCTCATTGCGGATTTGCGCCAGGGATAGAACGTCTTGTTATGGTGTTGAAAGGGGAAACAAATATTCGTACCGTTATTCCATTTCCAAAAAATCAAAAAGCAGAAGAACCTATGATGGGCAGTCCTGCCTTTGTGGATGAAGCTCAATTGAAAGAATTGGGGATTCAACTTCGGAAGCAGGTATAATTGGGAGGGAAAGACGTTGACGAATTTTAGTTTTTTTTCATGGACTGTACTTTGTGTATTCCTGTGTACAATGGGATGCAATATCTTCCTGCATCACTTGCATCTCTTTCTTCAGCACCTGCGTGTATTTCAGACGTCGTGTTTCTTAATGATGGAAGTACCGACTTTTCTTTGGCAACGATGTCACAGTATCGCGATGCGCACTCGTTTCATACACAGGTACATTCATGGGATGTGAATAGTGGAAAAGGTGCCGTCCTGACACGTGGTGTCATGTCAATGGATCTGAGTACGCCGTATATTGCGTTTACCGATGTAGAATTTCCGTACGGGCTTGCATCGATTGCTGAAGCGTGTGCGTATCTCGATACGCATCCAGATGTAGGGATGGTCATCGGCGATCGCACGGCGACTGCTTCTGGCAAACGACAATATCATGTGTATCGATATATTGCGACCAATATATTTCGCCTGTTGTTGCCTTCAGCTGTACGAAATATTCACGACACGCAGTGTGGTCTCAAAGTGATGCGAAGCGATTTGGCACGAACATTATTTTCTCGAGTACGAACAAAACGGTGGGTATTTGATATTGAGCTTCTCTTGAGCGCTGTGCATCATGATATTGGTTTGTATGAAATGCCTGTTTCTATCAAACCAGAATGTGTGAGAGGTATAGGTGGTGTATCATTACTTCGTCATGGTGCCAAAATAGTAAAAGATATTAGTACAATACGATGGTATGAAGCTCGTGGATGGTATAAAACATAGTGGAAGAAGAACGCATGTTGCTGTCTTTTTGTTGTTGGCAAGTGTGGTGTCACTTGTGTATTGGTCTGTGGTATCCCTTGGATTTTTTAGTGATGATTATCATATGTTGTGGGTGACGCAAGGTCATCAGGGAAGTGTTTTTTCGTATATATTGACGAATCTTATTGGTGAGCGTGGGGGACATTCCTATGGGCCCACATTTAATATTGTATTCACAGCACAATATGCACTGTTTGGCATGCGTGCACTGGGATATCATGTGGTGAGTATTCTGTTTCATCTCGCAACAAGTTTTTTTCTGTATTTGTTGGTATATCGTTTGCTTGGTCGTCGTAGTATCGCTGTTGTTACTGGATTATTGTTTGCTGTGTTCCATACACATGTGTCGAGTATTGCATGGATTTCTGTTCAGCCACACCTCATTGCCACATGCATGACGGTTCTTGGTATGTGGTTGTATCTATTATTTTTGGATACTCGAAAAAACGTGTGGTATGTTGGAGCACTTTTGGCTTTTTTGTTTGGTGTTTTTGCAAAAGAAATTGCCATTACCTTTCCTTTGTTGATGGTGGTGCTGGTCGTTTGGAGAAGAAAACAATCGTCTTGGACAGCTGTGTTCAAACGATGTTGTATGCATCTTTTGTTTCCGGCGATCATTGTCGTTACATATCTCTTTCTCCGTCGATATACGACAGGGATTAGTATTGGATTTTATGCACAAGAACAGATCCCTCTGGACCTTGCGAGGATGTGGCACATGTTTCTTGAGTTGACGGCAAATATGTTTGTGGCTCAGCCGTATCGACACGTATTGGTAGTGTGGGCTGATACACATATCGTGCGTACACTTTTTGGTTTTGCTGTCCTCGCGTCACTCCCATACATTTTTGTCAAAAAAAAATCATGGGATATTTACGTGGCATCTCTCGTGTATGGTTTGTTGACGCTCCCTGTGTTGCAAGTAGGATATAATACGCTCACCAATGAAGGAGAACGATATACATATCTTCCTTCTACTTTTTTTATCTTTGCGTCGGTATTGTTGTGTTGGAACGTGGGACAACGTTTGAAAAAAAACGCACAATATTTTTTTCGTGGGGTTCTTCTTTTTTCCTGTATACTATGGTCTGTTGTATTGTCGTATGACAAACTTGCTGATTGGCAGGTAACGAATACTATTGTCCATGATGTTCTGCGAAGTTATACGAGTTTGTCTTTTGAGCCAGATGACTATATCTATCTCATTGGTATGCCAGACACGCTCAATGGAGCTCAGTTGTTTCGGAATGCCAGTATCTATATGTTTGCATTAGAAACGAAGACATCTCCCATACACGGTGATCGTATTTCTATGTTTCATATGATTACGAAACAGGCATATCAACAATCACAATCATCCGTAGTACAAAACAATGTGGGGGATGATGTCGATACATGGAAAATGCGAGATCCAGAGATGGAATTAGGGAGTCGCGCCTTTCATGGAGTGCCGATAGTCGAGCACACATATGCAAACTTTTCGTTGGATGACTTTCGCAAGACAGATGAGTCGGGCACGGCTATTCATATTGTGCGTTCACCAACACAGATTGCTCAAGCACAAAAAGATGATGTTCGCATAGGAGTATTGTATTATACAAATGGCACGTTGGAAAAATTGTATCTGGATGAGGAAAAAGGAGTCATCAACCCTTGAAAAACAGTACTGATATACGATAGTATGTAGTCACGTTATATATTTCACATGGATCTTACACTAAAACAATTTACTGGACCATTTGATTTATTGTTGTCTCTTGTTGAACAACAGGAACTCAAGATTACAGAGATAACGTTGTCTGAAGTGACAGAACAATATCTTCTGCATCTTGATAGTATGGAAGAGGATCAGGCAGAAGAACTTGCGGATTTTCTTGTGGTTGCTGCAAAGTTGTTGTATCTCAAATCAAAGCGATTGTTGCCAGAATTTTTGCCAGAAGAGGAAGAGGATACAGATGGTCTTGAAGCGCAGTTGAAGCTGTACAAGCAGTTTGTCGATGCGAGTAAGGGCATTGATCAATTGTGGCAAAACAAGAGTATCAGTGCCTTCCGACATGAGCCTCCACGAGTAGCGGAAACATTTGTGTTGCCACCAGGGTTGACTCTAGAGAAATTGGAACAATCTATGGTACACTTAGTGTCTCGTATTGCTCCACCAAAGCAATTACCAAAGACCCATATTGATAGAGGCATTTCGCTCAAAGAACGTATTGATCGTATAAGGACACTCCTGAAGCAAAAAAAACAATTTCGTTTTTCCGATGCCCTTGAAGATGCACATAATAAGACAGAAATAATTATTGGATTTCTTGCTATTCTCGAACTCGTCAAGCAACAGTCACTTCGGTTGGATCAGGATGGAACGTATGGAGATATTATGATTACGAGGACGTAATAACATTTTTTTGTAGTGACTATTATTGCGATATGACACTGTTATCAACACTAGAATCCATTCTCTTTGTTGCGTCAAAACCATTGACCATCGTTCAGCTTGCCAAAGCACTTGATACTACCAAAGAACATATTGCTGACGCACTCGAGACACTTATACTGAAATATAATCATGATGATAGTGGTATTCATATTTTGAGAGAAATCGATACTGTACAGATGGCTACCAATCCTGCACATGCCGACGTGATCGAAGGATTTGTTAAACATGATGTATCTGGTGAACTGCCAAAAGCTCAACTTGAGACACTTACCGTTATTGCATATCGTTCACCAATTACCCGTGCAGATCTCGAACAAATCCGTGGTGTGAACTGCGCTATTATTCTTCGAAATCTTATGATGCGTGGTCTTGTGGAACAGTATGATAGTAGTGATGATATATTACCAACGTACGTATTGACGATGGATGCACTCTCGGCGCTTGGCATTGCTGACACAAGTCATTTGCCACAGTATGATATATTGAGTATTCATGATAATATTACATACGCACTCACAGGAAATGAGACCGAATTGTAACGATCCCATTATGAATTTTCTTGATATACAATCTGGGGTGAAGGACCGATCGAATAGTTGGCGGAATGTGCTTGCTATTGGGGTTTTAGTGGTTACTCTTGGCGGTGTGGGGTGGTCTTTTGCATCATCCTTTTCGTCTGGAAGTGTCGCCGACTTTTTTGTGCATGTTGCTCCTGGAGGTTTCCCCTTGGCAGAGGATAAGGCTGTCGTCAAAGCGGGTGGTGACATCACTGTTGCACCTATCAATGTGCCTCAGCCACCACAACTTATTGGGGATCTTGTTCCTGCGAGTACGTTTGCTGCAGAAGGATTATTGGTTAAAGATGTGGCGTCAGGAGCATTACTTTATGAAAAACATGCGTACGACCCACGACCGCTCGCAAGTATTACAAAACTTATGAGTGTGCTTGTTATTTTGGAAAAATCTCCAGATTGGGCAACATCGACCATAGTCGTTTCAGATGATGTTCCGGATACACATATGTATGCCGGTGATACACATACGCTTGAGGAATTATGGCAAGCGGCATTGATTGGATCTTCCAATAAAGCAATCTTGACCCTTGCCGATGCTGTAGGATGGCCTCGAGATGCCTTTATCGAACGTATGAACCAAAAAGCACTTGAACTAGGTATGCGTGATACACATTTTACTGAGCCAAGTGGATTGGATCCTGGCAATGTATCAACTCCTTCTGATGTTGATATTTTGTTACAAGAGGTATTGAAACATGAAAAAATTCAAAAAACATTATTGATGAAAGAAGTACAGCTGTATTCAAAAGAACGTGATTCACAACACCATATATGGAGCACCGATTGGTTGTTATTGGGTTGGATTCAGCATGGGTTTGCCGATATTCTGGGTGGCAAAACTGGATATATTCCTGAATCTGGATACAATTTTACTGCTCGTGTGGCGGATAGCCTTGGTCACCAACTCGATATAGTCGTATTGGGAGCGCCAACGCATGAAGAACGGTTTACCGTATTGAGAGATGCAGGAGAATGGGCTTTTCAAAATTATACGTGGGGAGATCAAACATCTTCATCTACTGAGGGGATTTTATGAAGAAACAAACAATGATATTGAATATTGTCTGGGTGACTCTCTTGTTGGCTCTCATTATTTGGTTGAATACATTTTTGATATCATATAGTGATACTATTCGTGACATGTTATCACGGTTTGGATATGTGAGCATGTTTATTTTGGCTGTCGTGAGTGGATTCAATTTTATTCTGCCAATTCCGGTCATCGGATTTTATCCATTATTTGCAGAATTAGGGTTTGCTCCATTCCTTATTGTATTGGTTCTTTCTCTTGGCATGACACTGGGGAATAGTATTGGTTATATGGTTGGGCATATGGGCAAGGATATTGTTCGGATGAAATCAGGAGTTCGAGTACGAAAACTTTTTGACAAGTTGTATACCCGTCATCAAGTGTTGCCATTTTTTTTACTTTTTTTCTATACCGCCTTTGTCCCGTTGCCAAATGAATTACTCGTTATCCCTATGGCGTTGGCAGGGTATCGATTTCGTTCTATGGGTATTCTCTTGTTTTTAGGAAATTTTCTTTTTAATATCATCGGAGCATTTGGTATTATGAGTATTATATCGCTCTTGTAATGTATGATTACACTCAATCCTACAATGTGGTTTTCGTCCCTTCCTCATGAATGGTCAGTCTTTTTTTTGTCGATGTTGCCTATTACAGAGTTGAGAGCTGCTATCCCAATAGGACTTTCCGTATATCATCTTTCTATTCCTATGACTTGGGTCATGGCTGTGTTCGGAAATCTCGTCCCGTCATTTTTTTTGCTTCTGCTGTTGCCTCGGTTACATGAATGGATTATTCGGCAAAAATGTATTGGCCCATTATTCAAAAAAAAATTGGAAGATGCAGAACGGTATTTTTCTGGTAACCATGCAAAATATGGTGCGATCGCGCTCGTGGTCTTTGTAGGCATTCCACTCCCTATGACGGGTGCATGGACAGGATCGCTTGCATCATTTATCTTCAAGATTCCATTCAAAAAATCTTTTCCTCTTATTACCCTTGGGGTTGGTCTTGCTGCGACGATTGTGACGTTGTTGACGATTTTTGCTGGAGGAGCATGGCGGGCATTATTTATGTAAAGATGTATAAGAAAGAAAAAACACTCGTTTTAGCGAGTGTTTTTTTTGTTTCTAGATTATTTTGAATGAAATGATGGAGAAACGTATAGATGTGTTGATAAAACACAGGAGACTGAACATTTCTAGTTTTTACTGTTGCTGGTATTTGAAAGATTTTTTCATAGCTTTCCAGAACACTTCTTTATTGACACAGTGTGGATTTGTTCCATCACAGTCTTTGTTTTCCAAGATGTTTCCATATTTAGCAAACGTATTTTTATCTTCGTACATATATGGATCATTTTGCAAATTTGCTGTGACGGCAGCATGAGCTTTGTCTACATCTCCACCAGCTTTTGCCAATTCTTCTTCCATCCCAAGATTGTATGCACGGACGAGACCACGGAATTCTGCTGATTTTGCTTCTTTTTGGACCGTATCGAGAGCTTCTCCAAGTATGGCTGTAGTTGGTCCAGATGCGGAGGAATCGACTATATCTAGTATTTCACCAAAGGCAGCTTTTTTTGCTTCATCTGTTATTGTGCTGATGATGTCATCTTTTATCTGATCTTTTATACGACCAGCTTCTCTGTCAAAATCTTGTTGTTCTTGATTCAATCCCTTATCAATCGCAGCTTGTCTTTCTAACATTCTTGAATAGATCAAAAGTGACTCATCATATTTTTTTTCTTTTTCTGTTGGGTTTGCATTCCAGAATTTGAGATAGTCTTTGGCATTGCCGAGTTTTTCATTCCACCGTAATTTTACGAGTTCTGAAGCCTCTAGATTTTCTATATCATTTTTTGGATCATTTTTGTATGCAAGCATCTCACTGAGAGCGTTGTATTCTTTTTCAGTGAGTGTTTCACCTTTGTCACGCAGACTGTCATTAAGGGCAGTGAGGGAATTTTTTGTTTTTTCGTCTATTTTCCCTGTTGCATAATCTACTGCTGTTTGTTTGTTCATTGGATCAGTGAGTGATTCATATTCTTTTTTATTTTCATTATTGATGACTTCCATGTAATCTGTCTTGGTTTTTTCCAATGCATCGAGCTGTCTTTGCAAATCTGCATCTGGATTGTCTGCCAATTCTTTTTTCAAAAAATCAATTTGTTCATCTATCTCAATGACTCTGCCAGGATATACCGATGGGCTTACTTGTGAAATACATTCTGCTCTGTCAGCTCCTGTCAATTCAACACAACCTGAAGGATTTTTGAATTTGATCGATGTACTTAAAAGACATTCTTCTTTGGTGTAAGAGTAAGGTCCACCTTCAATTTTATCGCACGTGCCAAGGTCACCGGTATTTTCAGCAATACGGAGATAGCACTTGTCTTTTGGTGGGTTTGATCCTGAATCTTGAAAGTCTTCGCCTTTTATATTTTCACACGTATCAGGATTAGCATCTTGAATAGCGGCATTCTGCATACAATGGTCAGGGTTGTCATAAAATTGACACGCCCACTCATTTATAGTGCTTACGCAACCTGTGAGAAATAGAGGGGCAATGAGGAATGTAGCAACGAAGGCAGATTTTTTGGCTACATTTTTGTTGAGTACTGTTTTGACAATGAGTATCAAAGTCCAAATAACGAATATCCACAATAAAAATTTTGTGGTAGATAACAATGGTATGCCAATATAATAAATGACACCTCTGCCAATATCTGTGTACTTGTTTTCAAAAAAAACTAATTGTCTTGCCAAAAAATACCAAGGCATTGTCATGAGGAATGCAAGAGCGGGAAATATAAGTTTGCACTTTTGTACTTTGGTTTTTTTTAAGATAGCATACAGAATATATCCACCGAGCATAGAAAAAAATCCTAGTGCAAGTCCTGCAAAAATACTGTATGTACTAAAAATTTTTGTTATACGTGGGTCAGTAATATCAGGGTATTTGATCTGTGCCAAATCATACGAAAAAAAATAAAAAAGACCGCCAAAAGCGATCCAAAATAACAGAGGCATAAGAGCCGAATGTAAAAAGAATTTTTTTGCCTTTTTTTCTTTTGTACTGTTCTGTATCTCTATGAGTTCTTCTGTGTGTTCTTCTGGCTGTTGGGCTATGTGTTCTTCTTCCATATGATATATGAAAATAAGTATAAGAGCCTACTCTGATGGTAGCATAACACGTTTTTTCGTTTCGTACAGCCTATTTGTTGATATTTTTTTACTCCACCGTCAACAATGCAACTTCTGGAGGATTAAACAATCTTGCACGGGTGCCACTTTCTCCTGTTCCACTGGTCACAAAAATCTGTGTATTGGTGTCAACTTGGTGAAGTCCCTGATACCAGTCGAGGGGAATGGGTTCATCGAGCCTGCCGATAGGACCCAGAAATGGAAGGCGAATTTGTCCACCATGGGTATGTCCTGAGAGGACAAGGTCTATATCCTCCTTTGTCGCAAGCCATATGGCCCCTGGATTATGTATAAGCGCAATAGTTGGTATATCCTGCGGTTTATCCTTTAGGACGTCAAAAGAGAGCTTTTCTGCAAGATAGGAGTCTCCTCCAAAAAAGGCAATTTCTTGGTCATGAATGGTGGTGGTGACGAGTGTATTTGTAAGATATCGTATCCCGATAGCTTTGAATGCACGTTCTGCATCTTTGCTCATGTCTCCAAAAAAATGCAGTGAGTCTAAACTATTTCTTTTGCCTCCTATGCCATACTCGTGATTTCCTGGAATGGCATATACAGGGATACCGGCATCGATAAGGCGAGAGAGTGGCGTAATGTACATCGTTTCATCAATATCTCCAGGAGTATTGTCGAGTTGATCACCCGCGAGCATGACGATATCTGGATGAAGCAGTAAAATACGATCAACAATATGTGTGACATGTTCTGTTTTGGTATACGGACCAAGTTGGAAATCAGAGACCAATGCAATCGTAAACGGATGTGTAATATTGGGAATGTGAATAGTTTGTTCGTGTGTGACAAGCAATGTCGGTTCAACAAAACTGCCGTATGAGATGGTTATTGTCCCCAGTAATAACAATACCACAAAAGCATGTATACTTTTTTTGTGTCGATATTCCCAACTTTGTACTCTTTTTTTTGCACTATAATAGAGTACTCCGGCTGGCAAGAGAGTACCCACAATACCGATCGTGATGAGAAGGTCGAAGTATACTTGCATAGGTTCTATATGGTGCCCTGGGAGAGACTCGAACTCTCACGATGTTGCCATCACTGGATTTTGAGTCCAGCGCGTCTACCAGTTCCGCCACCAGGGCATAAAGCAAGGCCTACTATAGCGAAAAATAGCGAGCTTGTCAATTTTATGGTATACTGGTTTTCAAACGTTCTATGGCCAGAATTATCGCTGTTGTCAATCAAAAAGGAGGCGTGGGGAAAACCACGACTGCCATGAATCTTGCTGCTCACCTTGCCGAAGTTGGCAAATTTGTGTTGCTTGTAGATATGGATCCACAGGGGAATGCAACGAGCGGTCTTGGTATCAATATCGATACCTTGGAACATGGAATATACGAAGCATTGGCAAGACAAAAAAGGGTTCACGATGTGATTCATAATACAACGCATGAAGGACTTCGAATTTTACCAGCAACATCAAATCTTGCTGGGGCAAATATCGAGCTTGTGGATATGGAACGCAGAGAATTTCAGTTGTCTGAGCTTTTGGAAGAAGTGACTCATGCATATGATTATATTATCATTGATTGTCCTCCGTCACTTGGTCTGTTGACAATCAATAGTCTTGTCGCTGCGCATGAGTTGTTGATTCCTGTACAAGCTGAATATTATGCACTCGAAGGACTTGGTCAATTGTTGAAAACCATTCAGCTTATTCGAGAACATATCAAACCAAATCTTGAAATTTTGGGTGCGGTCATCACAATGTTTGATAAACGCACAAAACTTTCTGGTGATATCATGGATCAATTGTATAGATATTTTCCTGACACTATTTTCCGATCCGTTATTCCACGAACGATACGATTGGCAGAAGCTCCCAGCTTCGGGCAAACGATTTTGCAATATGATCCAAAAGGAAAAGGATCTCGTGCATATGAACGATTGGCGCGAGAGATTTTGGAAAAACATCAAACATAAAATTACAAATTTCTAATTACCTAATTCACCTAATAAAATTTCAAAATAGTATTTTTTCATTATAATTTTTGGCATTTTATTTTGAATTAGATAATTAGATGAATTAGAAATTTATAGTATATGGCACTTGGTAAAGGACTTGATTCTCTCATCCCTACACAATCAAAACGAAAAACATTTCGAAAAGAAACACCGTTATCTTCGTCTGCAAATAATGCTGATCGTGTGTGGCATATTCCGCTTTCTGATATTACCCCAAATCCAGACCAACCACGAAAAGAATTTTCTCATGCTGAGATGGAACAACTTGTCGCTTCTATTAAAAAGCATGGGGTGATGCAACCTATTACTGTGACAGAAAAAGAAGATGGGGGATATGAAATCATTGCAGGAGAACGCCGTTTTCGTGCATCGATGATTGCCGAAATGCCGACTGTTCCCGCACTTGTGCGCAGTGCGACCAATCAAGAAAAATTGGAACTTGGACTTATTGAAAATATTCAAAGACAAGATTTGAACCCTATTGAAGAAGCGTTTGCCTATGAGCGATTGATGAATGAATTTGGCTTAACCCAGCAAGAAATTGCAGATCAAGTAGGGAAAAGCAGACCACTCATTGCCAATACAGTTCGTCTGTTGGATCTTCCTGAACCCATCCAAAAAGGACTCATCGATGGTGTCATCTCTGTCGGAAAAGCACGTGCGTTGTTGAGTTTGAAAGATGAAACAGAACAACTGCAGATGTATCAAAGTATGATCGGCACGACTGCCACTGTGCGAGAAGTAGAGCATGCTATCGCAGGGAAAGGACAGCAGTCAAGAAAGGGTTCTGTCCGACGTGATCAGCAACTCGTGAGTGTGGAAAAACTTCTCGAAGATCGACTTGGTTCCCGAGTACATATTAGTGGCAAAGGGGAAAAAGGAACTATCCAAATTTCATATTATTCAAAAGATGAATTGAAACGACTTATCGACGAACTCTCTTAGTGCATCAGTGATATATAAATAAAAAAGACGATGTATATATGTACATCGTCTTTTTGTTTTCTCATACCTAATTCTCTCATACCTAGCACCTATTTATTTCGGTAATACACTTTTGATCCAACTCATACGTTTTTTTTTGGATGCATTTTTTATATGCGCTTTTGCAGTATGTGTTTTTACAAAATTGATCCAATCTGGGTTTGGTTCTTTTCTATTTTTATCGAGAATGATGTCAATGACATCGCCATTTTTTAATTCAGTATCAAGACTTACCATTTTATCGTTGACAATGGCACCATTACATTTATTTCCGATGTCTGTATGGATGTGATAGGCAAAGTCTATAGGCGTCGCGCCATCTGGAAGGTCGATCACATCTCCTTTTGGGGTAAACACGAAGATGCGTGATTGTAAAAAATCTACTTTCATTTCTTCCAGATCATTGAGTTTTGTAAGCATGTCTTTTTGGATTTCGGCTAGTTCTTTTGCCCATGCCACTTCTTTTTTTGGCATACGAGCGCCTTCTTCATCATAATGCCAGTGTGCGGCAATACCAAATTCTGCTTCTTCATGCATTTCTTCGGTACGAATTTGAAATTCTACAAGTTCTCCTTCTTCTGTAAATACGGTGGTATGGAGCGACTTGTATCCATTTGGTTTTGGTTGAGAAATGTAATCTTTGATACGACCTTTCATTGGACGCCAAACATGATGCAAGATACCGAGTGCTGCATAACAGTCTGCTACTGTTGGGACGATGACACGAATCGCTACAAGATCATAAATTTTTGCGATCTGGTTATCTTTTCTGAGAAGTTTTTGATAAAAACTATAGAGACGTTTTTCTCTTCCGTAGAGTTCTTTGAGATGAACACCTGCTTCTGTGAGTTCTGCTTTTGCAGTATCTTCAATTTTCTTTAAAAATTTTTCTTTCCCTGCAAGTTTGTCCTCTCGTATTTTTTTTGTTCGTTCATATTCTTTTGGGTATACAAATTTGAACGATAAATCTTCCAGTTGTCCTTTCATTTCTGCCATACCAAGTCTATTGGCAATAGGCGCGTAAATTTCGAGACTCTCAAGGGCAATGCGATATCGTTTTTGTGGAGGTAATGCATCGAGCGTCGACAGATTGTGGATACGATCTGCAAATTTGATAATCATGACCCTGACATCTTCTGCCATGGCGACAAACATTTTTCGAAGATTTTCGATATAGCGTTCGACACCTCGATATTTCAATTTTCCAAGTTTGGTAATACCTTCGACAAGTTTGCGAATTTCTTCTCCAAAGTTTTTTTCAAGCTCATCAAGCGTTACTTCCGTATCTTCTGGTACATCATGAAGAAGTGTCGCCACTATAATGACTGGATCTATTTTCATGTCTGCTACAATGTGTGCAGCACCGAGTGGATGAACGATATACGGTTCACCAGATTTCCGAAATTGTCCACTGTGTGCTTCTGCCGCAAATTCGTATGCAAGACGAATAATATCTAAATCAGCCTGTGGGGCATAGGCTTGTACTTTCTCTAACAGGCCTTCAATTGTGAGTTTTTTATGTTTTGTCATAAGACAACGAGTCTGCGTTCATCCTATCGTAGGATGGGCTATTTTGCAAGTTTACTTTTATTGAAACAAAAAACATCTGTCAATTATGACGGATGTTTTTTGTTCCTCTTTTCTTCTTGTTCTTGTCTTTCTATATCACTAAAATTTCGTAAATCTTCCCATTTTTTGCGGAAATTTGGGGCATCGAGATAGTCGACAAATGTGTTGTATTGAGAATGTGTTTTACTTATACGCTGTGCGTGTTTTATAGGACACCAGTAGCGTTCAGTTCTGCCAGATATTTCTGTTGCATACCGCATGAGATTATTGAAATAGCTACAGTACCCACAGTTTATTTTTTCCAGCCAGTTGAGGTGGGGAAGCCGTTGGCGGTCGAAGATAAAATAATCACGGGCTTTGACCAGTGGAATCCCATAGAGGCGAAAGGCGACACGATGATATATCTCAAGGCATAGGTGAAAGAATGTGCCAGGAATAATCATGCCATATATAAAAGGCATGCTAATGAGATACCGAAGATTGATAGGGAATAAGCTTTTGAGTGAGCTTATTTTCCATTGTTTTAGTTTTGTTTTCTTTTTTTTTAGTTCAGTCAAGACATTGGTCTTCTCATCCAGCGTATTCATGGCACGTTCAAACGCAGCGAAAATTTCATCGCCAAATTCAGAAAGTTTTTTTAGTTCTATCTCTTTGCTCGTGCCCAACTTGTCTTGGATTTTTTTGAGGCGTGCTTGAAGCTCTTGTTTAGTTTTGTTTATCATAAGATATACAGTATACAGGAGGAAAGAACTTTGGGGAATATCAGTATGTTAAAACATACCTCTGGAGAAGTATGTGTTAACATATGTGTCAATTTATTCACTTTTTTTCTTTTTACTCCAAGTTCGTTTTGGTTTTTTCTTTGCTTCCTCTATGAGTACTTGGCATTGTTCGAGTGTGAGTGTTGTGGGGTCCGTATCTTTTGGAATTTTTGCATTTACTTTCCCTGCTTTGATGTATGCGCCATAGCGTCCTTCTCTGATTTCGATGTCTTCTTCCACAAATGCTTTGATTAAGGCTTTTGCTTTTTTTTCTTTTTCTGCATTGACAATTTCCTGTGCCCGTTCGAACGTTATCGTATATGGATCATCTTCTTTGATAGAAAAATATTCTTTCCCAATTTGAATATATGGTCCAAACTTTCCAATTGCAACAGTCATGTCCTCACCAGCTTCTGTTTGTCCTATCACTTTTGGGAGTGACAACAGGTGCATTGCTTCTTCCATGGTGACGGTTTGTATTGATTGTCCTTTGCCAAGACTGGCGAATTTTGGTTTTTCTTCGTCTTCTTTGTCACCAAGTTGTACGAAGGGTCCATACCGACCGATGCGTGCAAAGACTGGTTTCCCACTTTTTTCATCAATACCTACTTCTCTGATCTGCAGTGTATCTTCTCGAGAGAGTTCTTCTTCTTTTTTTACCAAGTTGTCATGGAATGGCTGATAAAATGTTGCAATGATTGGTTTCCAATCTCGTTCACCAGCTGCTATTTCATCTAAATTTTGTTCCATGAGTGCTGTGAAATCATAGTCAACAATATCTTTGAAATGCTCAACGAGTAAATCATTGACCACCATCGCAATATCGGTTGGTTTCAATCGTTTGTCTTCCAGACGTTCGACATAGCCACGTGCTTCGATTGTTCCAATGGTTGGTGCGTAGGTAGATGGTCGTCCAATGCCGCGCTCTTCGAGTGCTTTGACAAGTGTTGCATCAGAATATCGTGCGGGCGGTTTTGTAAAATGTTGTTCTGGTTTTAGTGTTTCACATACAAGTGGTTGGCCTTCTGTAAGTTCTGGGAGCATTTCGTGTTTAATACTTTCTGGGTACAGTGCGAGCCATCCGTCAAACACACACGTTTGACCATTTGCGCGAAACGTATATTTTATTGCACTGATATCTACCAATGTTTTATTCAATTTTGCTACGCTCATCTGTGTTGCAACAGCACGTTTCCAGATAAGGGAATACAATTTAAATTGATGATCATCGAGGTATTCTTTGATAGAATCTGGTGTCCGTGTTGGGTCTGATGGGCGGATTGCTTCATGTGCTTCTTGTGCACCTTTTGTTTTTTTTGCGTAGACACGTGGTGCCTCAAGTATATATTTTTCTCCGTATGTTTTTTGAACAAATGCGTGTGCCTCTGTCAAAAATTTTTCAGACAAATTTGTTGAGTCAGTACGCATGTAGGTAATAAGCCCTGTTGTTCCTTCTGACCCAAGAGCGATTCCTTCGTAGAGTTGTTGCGCCAGGCGCATCGTTTGTTTTGCAGAAAAACCGTAGACGTTGTTTGCTGCTTGTTGCAAGCTGGATGTAATGAATGCTGGTGGGGGAGTACGCTTTGTTGCTTTTTCTTCAATATGTGAAATAACGTATGATGCTCCGTCAAGATCTTTCAAAATTGTATCAACAGTGCCTTGTTCACCTAGTTCTAATTTTTTTAGTGACTTGCCATCAATTGCATGAAGTTTGGCAACCATTGGATCTGGGAAACTTTTTTTCTCATCTTGAAATAACCCTTCGAGAGTCCAATACTCTTCTGGAATAAACGCTTGAATTTCTCGTTCTCGTTCAACCGTGAGTCGTACGGCAACTGACTGTACTCGTCCAGCAGACAATCCTCGTGCAACTTTTTTCCACAAAAAAGGAGAGAGCTCATATCCGACAAGTCGGTCAAGTACACGACGCGCTTGTTGCGCATCTACTAATTTTTGATCGATCGTACGAGGATGTGCGAGGGCTTCTTCGATCGCATGTTTTGTGATTTCGTGAAAGACAATTCTATGTGCGTTTGCTGGTTTTACTTTTAAAATATAAGCAAGATGCCAAGAAATGGCTTCTCCTTCTCTATCTTCATCAGTCGCGAAGATAATCTCATCACTTTTTAATGCGAGATCTTTGAGTTTTTTGACTTGGGCAGTCTTGTCTTTTGAAACGGTATATGTCGGTTCGAACGTACCACCTTCGATATCGATGCCCATTTTGCTTTTTGGCAGATCTCGGACATGACCAAACGAGGATTCTACGAAGTAGTCCTTGCCAAGGAATTTACTGATAGTCTTCGCCTTTGTCGGTGACTCTACAATAACAAGTTTTTTCATACAAGGCCGAGCATAGAGGAAGATGATCAGATTGTCAACCCTCCCTTAGAGAAGTGTCTGGATCTCGCTACTTACGAAAAGCGAACCGGTGATTAATAGTATATCATGTTTTGTCACTTTTTTTTGTGCCCAGGCGATGGTTTCTTTTGGATGCAAAAATATATCAGTAGGTACGCTTGTTTGTTTTTTCCACATGTCAGCAATGTCTCGTGGAGAAGCAACTTTTCGAAATGGATTGATCGTATTTCGAGTACACGCTATTGCTGTGGGTCGCAGTGTTGCAAGACTTTGTATCATACGGTGGATATCTTTGTCTCCAGAAAATCCGTTGATAATGTAAAGATTACTTTTTTTTGCTTGGTATGCAGGGTGGGCATCTCTCAATGCCTGCAGTGTCTCAACGGTTGTTTGTATTTTATCGACATTGTGTGCACCATCGAGAATAATCAATGGCGATTCAGAAAGAATTTCCATGCGAAGTGGTTGGGTAGCTTGTTGTATCCCTTTGATAATACTTTTTTCTTCAATGCCAATACTACGTGCGACGTGTATGGCAATACTTGCATTCATGCTTTGGTGTGCGCCTATCGCGGTAGTATGAAACTCTGTACCTTGATAAGAACATGTTGTACCGGTGAGGTCAGTCACAATTGTTTCAACTTGTTTCTTGGATATTGTTTGGAATGGCGCAGTAAATTTTTTTGCTTGCATTTCGAGTATGGCGCGAATAGCAGGACTTTGTTCTGCGGTGACAACCGTACAGGGGCCCGTGATGATTCCTGCTTTTCGTACGGCGATTTCTTTTTTTGTTTTCCCGAGCAGTTGTGTATGATCAAGACCAACATTGGTGATAACAGCGATGTCTTTGTAGGGGATCACATTCGTTGCATCATACGTGCCACCGCACCCAACTTCTAGGATCGCCCATTCCACTTTTTTTTCTGCAAAGTAATAGAGCGCGATGACTGTGGTGAGATCAAAATACGAGAGCATGTCATACGGAGACGTTCGTATATATGTATCAAGAAGAGGTGACAATATATCCATTATTTCAGCAAATTCTTTTTTTGTCATGTTTGCATTGCCAATCTTCCATCGTTCTGTGAGCGATGTTGGGTGGGGAGATGTTGTGCTGCCAACCTTTTTGCCAGCAGCTTGCAGAATACTATGAATATAGTGTACGGTCGAACCCTTGCCACTCGTTCCTGTTACATGAATGTAGTGGGATATTTTTTTTTCAGGATTTCCTAGAAGGTCGAGAAAAAATTGCACGCGAGGGAGATACTCGGAACAATCTTTGCTGTTGGTCATATATTCTTTCCGTGGAAGATTGGAAAGAGAATAGAGAAATTGTTCGGCTTCTGAGAATGTCATGGAAGAGTGATATTGAACTGAATATTATTCAGTCGCTGTATCTGGTGAAACTGCTTGTCCCTTTTTTAGCCATTTCACGAGTGCATAGGTGAATGGGGTGTCGAGAAGAGCAAAGAGTGCTTTGATCAGCCAGTAGGTGATAGACAGATGGAGGATAAAGCCGGCAGTAAATTTATCATTGATATGATAAAAGGCAATGTACATAAAGAGGAGTGTGTCGATTGCTTGGCTGACCATCGTCGATGCATTGTTTCTGATCCAGAGATATTTCCCATGTGTTTTTTTCTTCCACCATTCAAAAGCCCAGATGTCATGTGCCTGTGCAAAGATGAAAGCGACAAGGCTTGCGATGATCATGCGGAGACTTCCCTGAAACACCGTGACGTATGCATCATTTGTGGTATATCGTGTTGCAGGTGGAAGGACAATAGAAAGCCATGTAAGAAAAAGAACCAAAATTTGTGCAATGAATGCTGCATAGACTACTTGTTGCGCTTTTTTCTTTCCATAGACTTCTGCTATGACATCAGTCATGAGGAAGGTAAGTGGATACGAAAATATGGCTACTGACATAGTGATTCCAAAAATAGTCGTCACTTTTGCACCGAGAAGATTCGCAGAGATCAATCCTGCAATAAAAATTGAAGAAAGAATAGTAAGTTTGAAATGTTGAGTCATAATAAGAAAATGTTGAATAAAGAACATAGCACGATAATGAGTGCTTGGGTGAGTTTCCAATGTACTTATCTTGCTACGACATAGTGCATGTTTCCTATATTACGGACTTTCCCCTTCATTTCCATGAGTGTGAGCGTACTATTTACCTCTCGACTTGTCAAACTACTTTGCTTTGCAAGTTCATCGACATGGATAGGTTCTCGGGAGAGGTGTTCGAGAATGGCGGCTTCCTCTGGTGAGTCTGGAATAATAGCAGCATTTTGGGTAAATGTTTGTAGTTCATGTAAATTGAGTACATCTATAATATCTGATGCGGAGGTGACCATGTGTGCTCCATCTTTCAAGAGTTTATTTGGTCCTGTTCCTGTGGGTGAGGTGATAGGATGCGGTATTGCAAAAATTTCTCTGCCATGTTCTAGTGCATAGCTCGAAGTGATCAGTGCACCAGATTTGTCTGCTGCTTCTACCACAAGGGTTCCAAGCGTTATGCCCGCAATAATACGGTTGCGTCTTGGAAATGTGAATTTTGAAGGAAGTGACCCGGGAGGATATTCAGACATGACTGCTCCGCCTTTTTCTATGATTCTCTCGGACAGTTGTTTGTGAACTGCGGGATAAACATGGTGTCTATTGATACCACTCCCGAGGACTGCAATTGTTGTCCCTCCGGCTTGGAGTGTCGCATCGTGTGCGATACCATCGATGCCAAGTGCAAGACCGCTGACAATCGTGAGGCCATGTTGAGCAAGGCCTGTCACAAGTTCATGTGTTATTTGTGTGCCATAGGTGCTACACTTTCTTGTCCCAACAACAGCAAGAGGATATTGATTTGTGAGGTTGAGTGTTCCTCGCACAAACAGGCAAAACGGTGGATCGTAAATTTGTTTTAGAAGTGGGGGATAGGCCTCGTCATCTTGTGTGATAACGGTTATTTTTTCTTGCTCAAGAATTTTTGTTATGCGTTGTACGTCGAGATCTTCACGCCAGGAGATAAATAAATCAATAAGATGTTCATCCCATGATAATTGTTTCCGGAGGTCATTCGTAGTGGCATAAAAAAATGCATCTGGAGACCCAAATGTCGCGATGCCTTCTCGAAATCGTTTGACGGTCATCTTTGGAAAATAAGCAAAGAGGGCCTCAATCTTCATGTGATCCAGTCAGTGATAAGTATCCCAGCATCCTCTGCCATTTTTTTGATAGCACGTTTTTCAAACATGTTGAACTTACTAAGCACAAAGGTGGCCGTATCGCCCATTTTTCGTGTTTTCTCTGGCGCTATGCCAAGGCGGATTCTTGAAAATTTTTTTGTACCGAGATGTTCCATAATTGATGTCACCCCATTGTGTCCTGCTGCACCACGATCCTTTTGAATCTTGATTGTCCCGAGTGGAATATCTTTGTCATCGTGGAGAACAAGGATGTCGTTGGTTGGGTCAAGTTTGTAATAGTGTCCGAGCAGTCCAACAGACTGTCCAGAATTATTCATAAAGGTCATCGGTTTGGCGAGTATGACAGGTATACTATTGATGATACCTTCACTTATTACTGCATTAAATTTTTTGCTGAGTGACCATGCATTGGTATGATGTAGCTTTTGTAGTTCGTCAACTAAAAGAAACCCGGCATTGTGACGGGTTTTCTCGTAGCGTTTCCCTGGATTGCCGAGACCAACGATAAGCTTCATACAACTATGTATTCAGATATTCGTGTGTTCCTATCTTTTCATCTTTGTCAGCTTTATTATAATAGGTACACCATAAAAATCAAATTGTTCACGGAGACGATTTTCGAGATAATTGAGATATGAACGATGTACTGACGTACGATATTTGACAAACACTTCAAATACAGGAGGAGCGATTCCAATTTGTCTGATGCCCATGAGTTTTGGATGTCTTGTTCCTTTGCCACGAGAAGGTGCATGTGTTGCTGTTGCTGCCTTCAAAAATGCTTCCAACGCTTTGACTGGGATTTTGATATGGCGTGCTTGCCATGCGTGAATAAGTTCAGGAAAAATTTTATGAACGCTGTATCCTGTTTTTCCACTCACCAAGAGAATCGGCGCAAAACTAAGATGGGGAAAATATTGACGCATCATGGCAATAATTTCATTTCGTTTGCTATCTTCTTTTTCTTCAGCAAGATCCCATTTATTGAGGAGGACAAGGACGCTCTTCGCGTGCCGTTCCAATAGACCTCCAAGTTGCATATCTTGTGTGGAGATCGGTGTTGTCCCGTCGACGACAAAGAGGATGATGTCTGATTTTGTGACTGAATCGATACTTTTGTGGATACTTTCTCTCTCTAATCTACTCCCTACACGAGCTTTTCTACGGATACCTGCGGTATCGATAAATGTAATTTTGTACGGTGGCGTTTCTTCTGATGCCTCTGCTTGATAGAGAACATCCGTGTCGTGTGGTTCTCGTGTTGTGTGTTCTATATTACTGACAATCACTTTTTCTTCGCCGATAAGTTTATTAAACAACGATGATTTGCCCACATTTGGTTTTCCGATAAGTGCGACGGCAAAAGAATCTTTGACTTCAGCTGGAGGCTGTATGTGTGCTCTCATTTCTTTTGTCAAATCAGTGATGATATCGAGGAGGTCTCCGGTATTGCGTCCGTTGGCTGCAGAAAGTGCAAATGGTTCCCCAAGTCCAAGTTTGTACCATGATTGTTCTGTCAGATTTCGTTCATGTTTTTTGCTGTCGGCTTTGTTTGCAATGAGGATCACTGGTTTTTTTTCAATACGTCGCAGATGTTTTGCAAGTTCGTATTCTTGAGGAAGAACGCCAGTCTGTGCATCTGTGACAAACAAAATCACATGTGCTTGCTTCATGGCAGCCTTTGATTGTTCGAGTATTTCTTCTTCAAATGGCACATCATCCGTAAATGTGAGCCCTCCCGTGTCAATCAAACGGAACAATTCACCTCTCCATGTGATAAGCCCTTCGTTGTTGGTTCGTGTTGTTCCTGGAATATCAGAAATAATAGCCTTTTGTTCTTCGATGAGCCGATTGAATAATGTGGATTTCCCTACATTGACTCTGCCGACCAATGCAACGGTAGGAAGAATGTTTTTCGATTGTGTGTATGTTTTTGTCATAAATTATTCTTGAAAATCTTCTCCCAATATAACGAGAACTTGTATGCCTTCTTCTGTTCGCATGTCCTTGGGTGTTTCTTTAATAGGGATATGAAGTGATCCTTTGATGGCTTGTGCTGCATCTTGACCGAGTGGGTCGAGAATATAAATAGCGCTTTCCATCATAGGTCGGTCATCTGTGTTGCCGAGTGTTTGGACATGAATGTTATCATCGTCAAGTCGTTTTTGCGTGCGTGCAGCGAGTCCCGCTTGCCATGTCCCATTTTGTATTTCTATTACTGTTGGTGGAAGTGTTGGTGATTCTTGCTGAGGTGTGTCTTCAAGTTTTTCAACTTTTGTTAGTGTTGCCTCGGGATCAAAGATATGTTCAAAGAGATAGGTGATATCGTCGAAGTTTCCCGTCACTGGTTCGAGAATAAATGATCCTTCTTGCGTAATACCACTTTTGAGGTATCCTCCAACAGAGTCATCCAGAACAACAGTTTTTATATTTGAGAGATCAAGTTCTTTGCCAAGTTTCATCATTCCCATGATGTCTGAAAAAAGCATGTTTGTAGAAATGTGTGCATCGAGTGTGGTCAGGATACTGTGAATACGGATCGGATTGGAAAGTGTCTCAAATGAAAGTACTTTTTCTTTGAGTGCGAGGATCATACGTTGTTGGCGCCTTGCACGCGCAAAATCTGATCCTTCGCCATTGTTGCCATGTCTGGTACGTGCGTACTCAAGAGCTGTGGTACCATCCATGGTTTGAATACCCGACTTGAATGAGATAACTTGATACAAATGGTTGTCAGTAGGGAATTCTGTATCAGTAAATCCACGTTCTACATCTATGGTAATGCCTCCTACATCATCGATGATTTTTTTGACGGCTTCAAAATCGACACGAACATAGTAATTGATATCAATATGAAACGTATCGCTCACGACTTTTGTAGCAAGGGCAGCACCACTCCCAGACTGATTTGCTTCCCCAAAGGCATTCGCATGATTGATCTTATACCACCCATGGCTCGGAATGTCCACCCCCAGGTCTCGGGGAATGGACATAAGTGCCACTTCACCTGTCGATGGTTGGATGCTGGCGATGATCATTGTGTCAGTCAAAAAAGGTCCATCGTGCCCTGGTCCACCCATGCCTAGGAGCAGAATATTGATACGATCTTGTTTGGTTCCTGCTAAGGGCACCTCTTTGCTAAATACGAGATTTTTGAGACGAGTCAAAAGGCCCTCAGGTTCTATGGGTTCCAGTGTGACAGGGTCATAGGCGAGTGGATCGTTGGGGAGGGCTCGTTCTATAAAAATTCTTCCTGCACAGCCAGAAAGGAATAATATGCCACCAATAACCATAAATAAAAAAAGACGCCTCCGTTTTTTTGGTGCTTCCTGTGGCTGTTGGTGCTCAGGAGAATTGTTCAAAAAATTGGTCTGTCGTATTTCCATATGCCAACGTAGTATACGGGAAAAAGTGCTGTTTTGCAATGTTGTGACAGATAGAGACTATGTGCTATACTTTCTTTGATTTATATAGAGAGTATGCCAGAAAAACTTACAGAGCAAACAACCACAGGAGACGTCGTCGCTGACTGGGATGTTGTGGAGTACGATCAACACGTTCGTGGAACGTTGTGGCATGTTCTCACCATTTCATTTGCGATCATTTTTGTTATTTATGCACTTGCTACAGACAATTTTTTGTTTGCGATTATTATCATTTTAGCAGCGATTATTTTGTTTTTGCAATCTGCCGTTGAGCCAGGAAAGGTGTATTTTGCTATCACAGATCTTGGTATAGTGTTAGGGAATCGTTTTTATAATTTTAATGAGTTCAAAGCATTTTATATTATATATACGCAGGAAGTACAGACTATTTTTTTCGATACCAAGTCTGCTATGCGACCGGATTTGCGTATTCCTATGACAGAAGATGTAGACCCCATGGACATTCGTCAGATGTTGCAGGAAGTGCTTGAAGAAGATTTGGAAAAAGAAGAACCTTTTGCCGATAGGGCAGCCAGACGGTGGAAGATACATTGAGTTGGATGGATTATCCTAACAGCGAGCTTGTCTCGTTGTTTTTTGTATGGTATACCATACGTATTACTTACTAATATTGTATGATATGAAAAAACAGAGAGTATTTTTATCCCTTATTGCAATGGTTGTGTTGCCACTCGTCGGTGTTGGTTGTTCATCTCTCCCCACATCTCAGGAACATGTAGATAGTGATACGGCTATAACATCCGATCCTCAAATAGTACCACCAACAGAATCCGGTACAAACGATGGTGTCATGTCGGATAACGGATCTGACGAGGCCACAGAAGAAAACGTGACAGATGCAAAAGATATGACTGTGACTGACACAAACAATGTTACGTTTGCTCTTACTGGTAAAAATTTTTCATTTTTCATGGATGGTCAAACAGCACCCGTACTAAAGGTCAAAGAAGGTTCTACTGTTCATATAGATTTTACGAGCGAAGGAGGGTTTCATGATTGGAAGATTGATGAATTCAGTGCCGCAACGGAACGTGTGCAGTCAGGAGATACTACTTCTATTGAGTTTGTTGCCAACAAAAAGGGAACATTTGAATATTATTGTAGTGTTGGATCACACCGTGCAAATGGTATGTTTGGAACGCTTATTGTGGAATAGAAAATTGAATAACAAAAAACAGGCGTATGCCTGTTTTTTTTGTGCTCCCGCTAAGAATCGAACTTAGATTTTTGGTTCCGCAAACCAATGTCCTATCCATTGAACGACGAGAGCTGTTTGTGCGAAACGAGTATAGGCGAAAAAGGCATATTCGTCAATACCTGAGTGGTTTGTTACAATACGGGTATGCATCTTGATACCCATATTATACATTTGAACAAAGTAGGAGAGGCGTTTGAAAAACGCCTGCTTCGGCTTGGGATAAAGACAGCACAGGATCTTCTGTTTCATTTTCCGTTTCGGTATGAAGATTTTAGTGAAGTCGCTGGGATATCACAGCTTCGAGATGGACAAGAAACAACGGTACAGGGGACCATCGAGCTTATTGCAAATAAGAGAAGCCCTCGAAAACGCACAATGATTACAGAAGCGGTTATTTCAGACGGTCATGCACAGATGCGTGTGGTATGGTTTGGACAACCATTTATTGCAAAGAGTCTCCATGTGGGTGATCACGTATTTCTTTCTGGAAAAGTAAAAGATGATATGTTTGGGTTGCAGATGGTGGGGCCTTCATACGAGAAAATCAAGGAAACCCCACCTAACCTCCCTTTGGCAGGGGAGGAACCTTTGCATACGGCTCGTATTGTGCCGATGTATCCGTTGACAAACGGTCTTACGCAAAAACAAATTAGAATGTTGATAAAGCAGGTACTTCCTGTTGCAAAAGAACTCAAAGAATGGTTGCCCGAAGATATTCAGGATCAGGTTGACGTTATGCCACTGCATGAGGCGCTTGCACATATTCATTTCCCAGAAGACATGGATAGTTTGAGGCATGCCGAGAGACGGCTAAAGTTTGATGAATTGTTTTTGTTGCAACTCAGAGCTGAAATGATTCGACAGGAAGTAAAGCGAGAAACAGCGTCTGGTATTCTGTTTGCAGAAGATACGATAAAAACATTTGTTGATGGATTGCCGTTTGCACTCACCAAGGCTCAAAAAATTGCAGCGTGGGAGATTCTCAAAGATATAGAAAAAACAGAACCAATGAACCGTCTGCTTGAAGGTGATGTTGGGTCTGGAAAAACGGTCGTTGCAGCAATGGCAACGCTTGATGCAATCAAATCAGGATTTCAGGTTGCCATCATGGCACCGACGGAAATATTGGCGAAACAGCATTTCCAATCTTTTCAGAAGTTATTGCCTGAAGAAAAGATACTCCTCGTCACATCGTCAGAAATTGGAAATTGGAAATTAGAAATTGATGCTTCTTCAAAGAAAAAGCGTCGGGACACGGCATTGGCATATATGAAAAGTGGTGATGCACAGATTGTCATCGGGACGCATGCGCTTTTGACTGCCGATGTATTATTCAAAAAACTTGGGCTTGTGGTTGTTGATGAACAGCATCGATTTGGTGTAGAACAGCGAAAGACTATTCGGGCAAAATCTGGTGATAATAATACAATGCCACACTTTCTTTCTATGACGGCAACACCCATTCCTCGGTCATTTGCGTTAACGCTCTATGGCGATCTTGATCTGTCTATTATCAATGAAATGCCTGTTGGAAGAAAGCCTGTGGAGACAACACTGATTGAACCCAAAAAACGTGAACAAGCATATGGATTTATTCGAGAACAAATAAAGCTCGGGAGGCAAGTGTTCGTGATATGTCCATTGATCGAAGAAAAAGAAGAACAGGCGACAAGTGGTTCTGAAAAAAAATCAGTGTTGGCAGAATATGAAAAACTTTCAACTCAAATTTTTCCAGATCTACAGGTCTCATATATTCATGGAAAAATGAAATCAATAGAAAAGGACGATGTGATGAAACAGTTTGCGTCTGGTGACATCGACATCCTTGTCTCGACATCTGTCGTGGAAGTTGGGGTGAATATTCCAAACGCGAGTGTGATGATGATCGAGGGAGCTGAGAATTTTGGGCTGGCACAATTGCACCAGTTTCGTGGGCGCGTTGGGCGAAGTGAGTACCAATCCTATTGTTTTTTGTTTACCGATAGTGACAGTAGGAGAGTAGCAGAGCGGTTGTCATTTTTTTCTAAAACAACGGATGGGTTTAAAGTCGCTGAATACGATCTTGAGATGCGTGGGCCAGGGGAAGTATATGGCAAAATGCAGAGTGGAATGAATGAACTGAAATTTGCTACCATGCAAGACGGGGAGCTTATTAAGCTTGCGCGTGATGTGGCACGAGGGATTGATTTTGAAAAATATAGATCGCTGAAGGAAAAAGTAGAGGAGTGGGAGCGGGGGATTCATTTGGAGTAAGGTTGGTAAAGTTGTTAAAGTTTTTAAGGTTTGTAAGGTAAAATTTGCTTTATACACATAAGATGCTTTACAAAAAGCATCTTTTGCTGTATTGTTTTGCGCATCGTTGGTTGTCTCTTTTGATCCTTCCAAAGTTGGTTGGAAAAGAGGAGACACAACCTCAGAGGATACCTGATGACACTCACGCAGTTCGGCGACCGTTTCGCGTATGTGGACTTCGGCGCCGCCAAGAAGGGTAACCACGGGCGAGTTCTCGTGCCGGTGACTCCGCTCTGGCCGGGTGGCAAGCTCCCCAAGGGGTGCGCGTCCATGATGGATCTGGGGCAGATCACTCACAAGACCGAGACTGATCTCCGCATCGCGCGTGCCGCCGCCGGAGTGAAGTCGCGGCACCGTTAGAACCGCCGGCTCAGCTGACCTCGTTGTGAGGAGACGGCCGCGCGTACTCTTCCGCGGCCTTCTCCTCTGAGATGCACTATAGACAACCACTCGCACCTCACTGTGGTTTCAAGGTAATCATTGAAATCAAAGTCAGGTGAATTCCTGAAACGAGTGGTTGTGTATATTATTAAAAACACTCCGTGTATGCGGGGTGTTTTTTTTATTTTAGAATGAAAAAATGTTGAATGTAGAATAATTCAAATAATTTTGAAATCTTCATTCTAAATTCTGCATTGTTATGTCTTTGCAATCAATTCTTCAATATTTTTTACTTGGATCACATTCATGCCTTGCACATGTGGTACTGCTTTGCTCGCTGCGGTGATGACGCGTGTCATCCCTAGTGCCACAGATTCTTTTATTCTTTTTTCTAGAAAACGTACAGAACGAACTTCACCTCCGAGGCCGACTTCTCCAAATACAACCAGATCTTTGCCACCAGTTTTTTCTTTGAAGCTACTTGCTATTGCGAGGCAGACAGCAAGATCAACTGACGGTTCGTTTGCTTTCACTCCGCCGACGACATTGAGATGAATATCATATTGTCCTAGATCGAGCCCTGCACGTTTTTGCAGGACGGCGACCAGCACATGAAGACGATTGATATCAAAGCCACTTGCTTTTCGAACAGGATAGCCAAAACTTGTTTTATTGACGAGCGCTTGAATTTCCACGAGCAGTGGGCGTGTGCCTTCCATGAGGCAGGTGATAATACTGCCTGGCATATCGTCACCACGTTCTGCGAGAAAGGCAGCAGAAGGATTCTCGACACCAAAGAGACCATCGCTTTTCATTTCAAAAATACCGACTTCGTCTGTTGATCCAAATCTATTTTTTACAGCACGAAGAATTCTATACACGTGATAGCGATCTCCTTCGAGATAGAGCACTGTATCGACAAGATGTTCCAGTGTTTTTGGCCCTGCAACCGTACCATCTTTTGTCACGTGTCCTATGAGGACGACAGGGACACCACTCGATTTTGCTGCTTCGAGCAGTGTGACCGTACATGCACGAATTTGTGACACACTGCCAGATTCTCCTGTGGCGTCTTCATTCCACATCGTTTGCATGGAGTCGACGATAACGAGGTTTGGTTTATTTTTTTTAATTGTTGAAGCGATGATATCGATGTTTGTTTCGTTGGATACACTTACGGATAATGGATACTCCTGATGTACGGACAATCGGTCTGCTCTCATTTTTATTTGTTCGACAGATTCTTCTCCTGAAAAATAGAGCGTATTTTTTACACTGGTGGCGAGCTGAAGTGCAAGAGTTGATTTCCCAATACCAGGTTCACCTCCAAGAAGCGTAAGACTCCCCGGAACAATACCGTCACCGAGGACACGATCGAGTTCACTGATACCTGTTTGTGTCCTGACAATATGTTTTCCCTTGATGTCTGCAAGCGATGTTGTTTTTGCTGTAGGTACATCTTGATTTGAATGTTGTTTACTTGTTTGGGTTTTTGCAGATTTTTCTAGGGTTCCCCATTTGCCACATTCAAGACAACGCCCGGTCCATTTTTGGAACTGGGCGTCGCAGTTGGTACAGATAAAGATTAATGTGTTTTTTTCTGACATACGTCTATTGTCCAAATAATTTGGTTGCATCTTCAAGAAGTTTTTGTGAATAGGATGGTTCAAAATAACATCGTGGCGCAGGATTTGGTGTTGATAAATTTAGTTTGGTCCAATCAAAACCAACGGGGTCTCCATGATTCCCAGCTGAATTGCAATGCCCGAGTATTGTTGAAGTATTTCTACTTTTGCCAATTCTTCCCAAGATAGAGTCGAGAAGTTTGCTGAGCGCCACGTATTGGGCGTCCTGAAATCCTTTTGAGCAGTCTGCAATGGCCGTTTGCTTGTCTGTTTTGTCAGCAGTCCTCGGTTTCCCTGTGTATGATTTACAACTTCCTGTTTTTTTACAGAGCAGGCAACTATAGGTAGATCTGTCAGCCGGACCTACTGTGGCGAGATCGATACCAATCGTAGCATCATTCCATCCAGGTGTATGATACCCCACTTTTTTTTCATCGAGTAATTGATATATAGTTCCTTTTCTATCTATAAAATAATGACTTGCAACGCAATCAGAACTATTTTGCTGACATCGTTGTACCCAATTTTTCACAGTTCCTCCAACAGTGCTTCCTCCATCATGGAGGATAATGTTTTTGATATCAGTCAATTTTCTTTCTTTCGTACTATTACAATCGAGTTGCCCTAAATAGGTGGTTTCTCCTATGCCAGATGTCTGACTTGGTTTTGTTTCACAAGAGCTACTTTGTGTGTCTGCAGAAGGGCCTGTTTTGCTTTGTGCTTGTGAAAGATTTTCAAATTCACCCGATGACGATGCTTTTCCTGTACTAAAATCAACATCCTCTATGTCTGTGAGTGGCGTCCCTGCCAAGACCTGCACCCTGAGATTTCGAAAATCCACCAATTCAGGATTGATAAGATATAAAAGTGAGTACGATGTCGTCGCAATCAAAAGGCCTATGATTGCTTGCACGATTCTTTTTTTTGCTTCATTTATTCTTTCTGAACTTCCACCAGACGTCGTCCAAATAAAACCTGCAAAGATAATCATAATCACCGCAAAAACGCCAACAGCAACGACGCCGTATTTGTAGACAGGTGCAATATATTCACCAATGTACGGAAAATATATAAACGTACCACCGTCTTCGACACGGCGTGCGAGCGAATTTGGATCTGTAAAGGAAACGCCTGGGATGTTTATACGAAGGCTTGGTTTTTTGAGAAGTTTATTGAGTTCTTCTGAACTCAATTGTACCGCAGCTGTGGTATCGGTCAGATACTCCCACCAGCTGGACCCTCCGGTACTTCCTGCAGGAGCTTGAGAAATATCTGTTTGGCTATTTTGACAATAATTGAGATCATATGTTCCGCCAATACCTTGTTCACATTGCCAACTTCCAGCATTTGGATCAATATCGTTGTAGCGTGCAGCACACTGTTCAGCACCTTCTGCCCCGTTACCTGCAGATGCCGTACAGACACAGTATTTTATATCAGTTCCTTTTTTTTGTTCACATGTACCTGTGATACATTCGCTCCCATCATCTTTTGTACAGATGACCCCAATTTGAGATGTCCCTACGGCAACACTTGGATACGGGAGAAACAATAACAAACTTATTATCAGGATTTGTATATACATTTTTTTTTGATGATATTGTTTCATCATAGCCCAAGTGTTACTTCCCATTCTTCCACAGAAGCCGGAGTATTTATTTGTTTATTTTCGAGGAATACTGTGGGAACACTCTGCACGTGTAGGAGTGTGGCAAGGGAGCGAATCGTATCGATATACGTTGTGGCATCTCCAGAATCTAGACACGCATTGAGCGTATCTTCATCAAGCCCTATTTCTTTGATAATCGTTGCGAGCGTTGCACGTGAAAGATTGGTATAGTTTGCAAACGCATAGTCTTTGAATGCTTCAAATTTTCCTTGTTTCTTTGCACAAAATGCATATTGGTGGGCAGGTTCACTTGCGTATGGAAACAGGTTGACCGGCAATCCTTTCCAAATAATTTTTACTTTGCCAGGGTGTTTTGTTTGGAGTTCTTGGAGAATTTGATCCTGTGCTTTACACCCAGTACATGCCAAATCTTCGAAGACCACAATCGTATGAGGAGCATTCGTGGCCCCAATAATCGGATCATCTGGAAGTATTGGGATTAGATCAAGGACAGGTGCTTGTTCTGGTGTTTCTTTTTTTCCAAAAAGGGCATTGTACTGAAACAGACGAAAAGAAAAAATACCAATAACAATCAAAAGTGCGGGCAAGAGTGCGAGAATAATGTATCGTGAACGTATCATAAAACTATTAGAGAGGAACACTAAAGAGACCTGCTTGTGTTTTGTCAGTAAAGTACAGCGTGTGGCCATCGTCATTGACAAACATATCGTTGACAGTATGTGTACCATCTGTACCAATTGGTTGCTTAAGTCCTGTCTGTGTATCGATACGGATAATATTGTCTGGTGTACCATCTGCAAGCGCAGGTACAAAACCTGACCCTGTTTCAAGCGTGGTAGGTACACCACAGTATACATATCGGCTATCTGCAAAGGTACATTTGTCTGCCCACGTATTGACACCAAGCAATTTTCTTCCTGAACCGATGGCATCTCCTGATGCACCGACTATCCAAAGTTCTGGGATATATCCATCACGTGCACTGTAGACACTGTGAAGCAATTTTTCTCCGTCTGGAGACCATTTGGTTCTGAGATCTCTTCCTTCTACAACAATAGATTTAAAATTTTCTCCGTGTTGTCCGACAAGAAGGACTTCTTGTCTATCTGCTGCGATAGCTTCCCCTGTGCGGGAGAGTGCAATCACATCACCCGATGGAGACCAGTCTACGATAACTTTGTCAGCATTCTTTCCGAGTGGTTCCACAGGAGTAACGGTTTTTCCCTGAGGGTCAGAGACTATAAGCCATCGATTTTCTTCGGAAAAACCGATACTTTTTGCGACAATATCATTTCCTGTTTTATCGAAGCTAAAGTCTTGCCAGTGGGTGGGAAGCGTTGTTTGTGTTTTGGTATCAAAACTGTAATAAATATTTGCGCCGTCTGGATACTCGATAATAGCTTCTTCACGAGCTGGTGACCATGTGACATTTGAAACATTGAAAAATGTGGTGTCGCTCAGTGCAGTCACTGATCCGTCGGCATTGATACGATAAAATTTTCCATCAATATTATTATAAAATTTTGCGGCACCGTTGGCATCTGGTGTGGCATTACTTACTGGCGTATCGATGACTCTGGTAACAATCGGTTCTGCCGCCCCTCCCGCCTGAGTTCCTCCACCGGGTGCTGTCACTGTGCCACTTCCTGGCAATGATCCTGTTCCTGTTCCTCCATTTTGGGAAGGCTGACCATTTTCTGAGGAAGGAAATTGTCCTGTTGTTGATTGTCCGACATCTGTTGGAACCGTGGTATCTTGTTTGGATGCAAAAAAAACACGATAGAGAGCGTAGCCAAATCCTATGGTCAGGAGAATAAAGAGGCTGATGTAGAGGATGCGTTTTTTGTCCATAGTGTTTGCTACTCATGAATACTATGCTTCTTCTGTTTTGGGTTGTCTTAGTGAGAGGGCTGAATGATTGATATACATGTTGATCTGTCTGGTATTTTTTTCTCGTTTTTTTTCAAGTTCATCTCGTTTTTTTTCAAGTTCCTCCAGCTTTTTTTTAAGTGGTTCTATTTTTTCTTCAAGTTCTGAAATAACTTTATTGAGATCATCTATGATGTAGGTAATACTTTTTGCGATTGTAATGAGAATGGCGCCGATTCCAAAGAAAAATAGTAACCCTCCTATAACCCAGAGAACAATACGAAGCAGTTTCATGCGCCCGAGAGATTTTTTTGATTTGTCCAATTTTTCTTGGAGCGGTTTTAGTTCTTTCTTTTTTTCTTCAATTTCTTTTTTTTTAGCATTTATTTCTTTGAGAAGTTGCGCATTTTCTTTTTTTAAATTTTCAATTTGTTTTTTATATCGTAAAAATCTATTGATAAGTTGTGTCCCCATTCCTCGTTGTTTGATCATCTTTCTTTTTTTTGTTTCTTTGTTTGACTCATCCTGTTGTTCATCAGTATTGTTGGGATTCGATTCATTTGAGGCACCTCCTGGCTGTTGTGGTATGCCTGGTTGTTGTTGTACGTCATTTTTTTTCTCTTCCTTTGCGGTCTGTGGAGTATCAGCTGACCCCTCTTCTTCTTTATTCTCATCAGGATCATACGTCGCCAAAGGGTTGTCATCTGTAGGTGACAATGGTGGCATGCCCGATTGACCACTGCCACGTGTCTCTTGCATTTTGTCTACTCGTTTTGCCCGATTGAATGCAGCAGGATCACTCCTTTTTTTTGATACACGTATGGTTCCCTTCATATACTATGATAATACATATATTCCTTTTTTTACACTCACAGTATACGTTTTTTTTCGTTGTTTTTTTTTGAGTACTTCGGCGATAAGAGATCCAAGAATACGTTCTACTGTATATTCTACCACACGAACGCCAGTATCGGCAGTATATGCTTCTTGTATCAACGCGGTGATGCTTTCTTCACTGAGCGTAATATGCATGGCATGTTCTTTTACCAGATGTGCCAACACTTGAGATGCATGGGCGGTCACAATGTTTGCAAGAGTGCTGGGAGAGAGTGGGGCAAAAAGACAGACGGCATCGAGTCTGCCAATCAGCTCTGCGCCAAGTTCTTCTTTGATTTTTCCAAGGATTGCCTTTTTTGTATCTGTGTCGAGGGTGTCAGTTTTTTTGGTTGTGCCAAATCCAAAATCTCCTTTGTGAAACATGGATGCGCCAAGATTTGATGTCAGAATTATCGTCGCATGTTCAAATAAAATTTTCTTTCCAGCACTATCTGTGAGTGTTCCTTCGTCAAGTATTTGGAGGAGTAATCGAATCACATCTGGATGTGCTTTGTCTACTTCATCGAACAAGACTACGGCATATGGACGCTTTTTGATTTCATCGAGAAATCGATTTCGATCATTGTGTCCGACATATCCAGCAGGGGAGCCGAGTAGTTTGCTGATACCATGCTGTTCGGCAAACTCGCTCATATCCAGACGGATGAGTGCTTTTTCAGAAAGATATAGTTTTTGGGCCAGTTCTTTTGCGAGTTTGGTTTTGCCAACACCACTGGGCCCTGCAAAAAGAAATGATGCATGTGAACGTCCTGTGCGTTTGATGCCAAGCTCCGCACGTCGCAGTGTATCAATGACGGTATCAATAATTTCATCTTGTCCCAAGATGGACGTCTTGAGATCTTTTCCTATAGCATCGAGTCTTGTGTGATTGTCTGTGAGGAGCATGTCAGGTGTGGTATGCAGTTTCCTTGCCACCACACGAGCAATATGAGTTTCGGTAACACGTTTTTTTGGTCGCTTGTCTTTTTGTTTGAGTTCTATATCAAGATCCTCCAATTTTTTTTGTAGTTTTTTTTCTTGTTTTTTGATATCCAGGGCAGTATCAAACTGTTCTTGCAGAATAGCTTGTTCTTTTGTTTGTATACATTTCATGAGTTCGGCTTCGATGTTTTCTCGTTTTTGTTCGAGTGGATGTGACGGTTCTGTCGCATGTACTGATGCTGCGGCTTCGTCAATGAGGTCGATTGCTTTGTCAGGAAGAAAATTGTCATGTATATATCTTGTGCTGAGAGTGACGGCTGACTGAATTGTTTTTTGTGGAATGGAAACATGGTGATACCGCTCGTAGTATTGCTTTATTCCCTCAAGAATTTGGAGTGTTTCTTCTGGAGACGGTTCATCCACTGTAACAGATTGGAATCTTCTTTCAAGCGCTGGATCGGTACTGATATATTTTTTGTATTCATCAAGCGTTGTCGCGCCGATACATCGCAATTGTCCTCGTGCGAGTGCTGGTTTTAAAATATTAGCAGCATCCATCGTTCCTTGATTGGATCCCGCACCAATAATATTGTGAAGTTCATCAATAAAAAGGATAATACGTGAGTCTGCTTGCACTTCATCGATGAGTGACTTGAGACGTCCTTCAAATTCTCCTCGATAAATGGTCCCAGCGACAAGAAGACTCATGTCGAGAGAAAGAATTCTTTTTTTCTTGAGAATATCGGGAACTCGTCCTTCTGTGATACGTTTTGCCAATCCTTCGACAATGGCTGTTTTTCCAACACCTGGTTCTCCGATGAGAACAGGATTATTTTTTGTGCGTCTGAGAAGAATATGCATGACACGTTCGATTTCTTCCTCTCGACCAATGACTGGATCGATACGTTTTTGAGCTTCCTGTGACGTTAAGTCTGTTGTAAATAAATCAAGTGGACTATTTTTTTCTGGCATGCTGTGACGAGATTTTTTTGGAAGTCCTCGTTGTGGAGGTGGCAGAGGTATTTGTTCATTTTCATGATCATTCATATGATTCATAGCATCTGTCATATCTTCAACCATAGGAAATTGACTCGTATTTTCAATGACGGCCTGAGCTTGTTCATGAAGATCTTCCGTATGAATGTTCCATTTTTCGAGAATTCTGATGATATATTCATCATGAAGATCTAACAGTGCGTAGAGCAGGTGCTCAGTTCCTACATATTGTGCATTATATTCATATGCCAGTACCATGGCTTTTTCCAATGTGCGTCGAGCTTGTGTATCAAGACTTGGAAGAGTCATTGTGTTTGACGTAGGTTCTTCTTCACTGCGTACTGTTTTGAGAGCACTCAAATAAGTGTCTAAGTATGCCGTATCGATGTCTGCGGCGCCGAGGATTCCCTCTCCCATACTTCCTTTTTCTTCGACCAGTGAAGCAAGGAGATGAATGGGGGCGACGTGGTCATGTCCAAGAGACGCAGCAAGAGAAATAGCCCGAGCAACGGTATTTTTTAGGTGTGAGGAGAGTCTGTCGAGAAGGATATCTGGGTTCATATAAACATTTCTTCATTTGAAGCCTTACGAAGCATAGTATATACTAGCCGACGCCTGTTCGCAATCGTTTATTATTATATATATGGCATTCCCATCACACATTTTTAAAGCATACGATATACGGGGTATTTATGGCACAGAAGTGACAGAAGCGCTTGCCTACAATATCGGGCGGGCATTTGCTGAATTCATGAAGAAAGATCAAGGTAAAGATACGCTGACATTGGTGGTCTGCGAGGATATGCGCGTCTCGTCTCCACCGTTAAAAAAAGAAGTCATTCGTGGATTGACAGAACAGGGGATAGATGTGGTCGATATTGGGCTTGCCTCGACACCAACCTTTTATTTTGGTGTGGCAAAGTACGGCTATGATGGTGGTATTCAAATTACTGCATCACACAATCCTGGACAATATAATGGATTCAAAATGGTACGTCCTGCTGCAGGACCGATCAGTGGGGAAACGGGTATTATGGAAATTAGAGATATGGTAGAAAAGGGAGAGTTTCCATCAGTAGAAAAAACAGGAACCGTTACAATGCGAACTGGTGTGATAGAAGACGAAGTGGTATATGCATTGTCACAAGTAGATATCTCGAGGATAAAACCTTTTACAGTCGTGGTTGACAATGCCAATGGCATGGGATCGCTTGTGATGGAGAAATTGTTTGCACAGCTCCCTTGTACATTGGAAAAAATGTATTTTGAATTGGATGGTAATTTCCCCAATCATGATGCCAATCCTCTTATTGATGAGAATAATACTGATATTCAAAAGAGAGTTGTGGAAACAGGCGCAGACCTTGGTATTGCACTCGATGGAGATTCAGATCGTGTGTTCTTCATCGATAATATGGGAGAGACCGTAGAACCTGCGATTGTTCGTGGTATGCTCGCACAAGTGTATCTGAAAGATCATCCAGGTGGTGCTGTTGGTTACGATGTGCGACCGGGAAAAATTACAGAAGATATGATTCTCGAAGCAGGGGGCAAGCCTTTTCTTACCAAAGTAGGACATTCGCTTATCAAAGAAGAATCAAAAAAACACAACGCGATTTTTTCAGGAGAATCATCTGGTCACTTTTTTATCAAAGCTGACTTTGGTTTTTTTGAAATGCCTGCACTTATTGTTCTTCAATTTTTACGTGTGATTTCAGAAAGTGGCAAGAGTGTTCGTGAATATATTGAACCACTCATGAAATATGCACATTCCGGAGAAATTAATTTTGAAGTGGAAGATAAAACAGCGGTGTTTGAACGATTGAAAATATCCTACGGAGAACATCTGACGCAGGATTTTGATGGGATGAGTTTTAATATGGGGGAGTGGTGGTTCAATGTTCGCCCTAGTAACACAGAGAATGTGGTGCGGTTGAATCTGGAGGCGAATGAAGATTATATTATGAAGGAAAAGACGGAGGAAGTAACCAGAGTAATAGGTAACAAGTAATACGTAACAAGTTTTTTATTATCCAAGAATTTGTTTTTTGAATGCCTGAAGTTTCGGGGGATCAAGTTTCATTCTGAGGACTTTTTCTGTAAATTCTCGTCCATAAAATTGTTCAGAGAGAACGGCTTCTATGAATTCATCAAAATCAAGCATGCGTACTTCAATTTTTTCTCCTGGGTCGTGCTGTGTTGAGCCGACATCTCTGCAATTTTTTGCAATATACACAAATATATCCCAATCAATTTTTGTATATGGTTGCGTTTTGTTCCACAGTTCCCACTCATCACTTTCAAGACCTGCTTCTTCCAGCAGTTCGCGTTTTGCACCTGAGAGTGGTTCTTCTCCTGTTTCGAGTCGACCGCCTAAAAGGGAAAGAAACGGGCCTTTGGTTGGTTGCTCTTCGTAGCCAATTGCAATTTTCCCATCTATAACTGGAATAACGGTCAAGGTTGCAGGGCGTTTTAATTTTTCAAATGTCGCAGTTGATCCATCATACAGTTCTTGCTCCCATTGGTAGACATCAAAAATAACGCCAGAGAATACTTTTTTTGCTTGTGGGGGAATTGCTGACATAGGTTATGATATTTTTTGTTTGATATCGAGAGATGCAATCACTTTTTGTGTACGATAAATGACGACGGCTAATCCAATGATCGATGCTCCTAATATCCACGGCAGAGCAGGTGCCATATATGTTTTTCCAAAGATTCCGAGGAGTGTATTGATTACTATAAAGATGATTCGTACTTCTGTCGGCCCAATACCCAAATATGAAATACGGAATGCATTCGTGGCAGCAAATGCGAGAAAACTATTTACCATGAATGCGCCGAGTACCACGAGTAAAAAGAAAAGAAGATATTTAAAGTTGTCCGGGAGAATGAGAGAATATGCTATCAAAATGGAACAAAGGAATATGTAATCAAGAAAATGGTCCATGTAGTACCCCCATTTTACCCAGCCTTCATTTCGATATCTCCCGAGTGAGCCATCCAGAGAATCGGTTAGCCATTGGAGAAAAATGCATACAGAAATAATCCAAAGTACACCAAATGATTCAACTGATGCAAAGTATCCAGTTAATACAATACCTGCGCTCCAAACGAGTGTCATGAGAGTGAGCATTCTGCTGTTTATCCAAAGGGGAATTTTAGGGATTGCCCAATTGATAAAGGCTCTTTCTGGTTTGGCAAGCATTGAGGCACCCACTTTTTTGTCTCCTGCGAATGGTATCGTATCTGTCATAAACTTACGCCATGCCTCGCAACTTCTTCACACGATCTTCAATAGGAGGATGGGTGGAAAAAAGTTTTGATACGCCTTTTCCTTTGAATGGATTTGAGATGAAGAGATGTGCGGTTGCGGCGTTTGCGGTTGCCAGTGGGACATTTGAAGCACTTATTTTTTCGAGTGCACGCGCGAGTCCTTCTGGATATCTTGTGAGGAGTGATCCTGATGCATCTGCGAGGTATTCTCGTTTTCGAGAGATTGCGAGCTTGATAAGTTCTGCAATGATAGGGGAGAGGATCATGAGGACAATGCCTACAATAGCCAGAATTCCTCCTGCGCTTCCTTTACTGTCAGAATTTCTACTGTTGCCCCCAAAGAGGCTCATACGGAAAAACATATTTGAGAGAAGAGTGATTGTTCCGACAAGGACAATGACAACAGTCATGACACGGATGTCGAGATTTTGTACATGAGAAAGTTCGTGTGCTGCCACACCTTCGAGTTCTTCATTTTCAAGAGCTTCTATAATGCCTGTGGTGAATGCAATCGATGCGTGTTCTGGATCTCGTCCTGTTGCAAAGGCGTTCATTGCTGGGGAGTTGATGATATGTACACGAGGCATTGGCATGCCGGCCGTAATAGTGAGATTTTCTACCATGCGGTATACATAAGGGTTGTCTTCTTTTGTAATTTCTTTTGCACCTGCTGATTTTAGTGCGATCGCATCACCATGAAAGTAAGACAGCCATGTCATGAACATGGAGATGATAAATGCAAAAACAACGGCACCGTATCCGTAGCCGAGGAAGTTGAAAATATATCCGATGCCAATCACGACACAAAAGAAGATGAGCATGAGGAATCTTGTTTTTCGTTTGTTTGCTTCAATTTGATTGTACATAACATATAAAAAATAACATACGAATTGAACGGATTGAGCGTACACACTCAATCCGTATCATCTGTATACTATTGGAATTAGAGTTCTACTTTTACGTTTTCTCGTTCAGTTGCATCGGTAATTTCAAAGAAATCAAATTTCTTGAAGTGGAGCATGCTGCCAACCATGTTGGTAGGGAAACTTTCAAGTTTTGTGTTGAAGTCTCGGGTATTGCCATTGTAAAATCTGCGTGATGCTTGGATTTTATTTTCTGTATCAGAAAGTTCGTCCATGAGTTGCGCAACATTTTGGTTTGCTTTCAAATCTGGATATGCTTCGACTGCAATTTGCAATTTGCCGAGCATGCCACCAAGCATTCCCTCTGCTGATGCCATTGCTGCTGTATCTCCTGCTTTTTGTGCGTCCATTGCTTGAGATCGAGCTTTGGTAATATTTTCGAGAAGTTCTCGTTCGTGTGTCATGTAGCCTTTGACACTACTGACAAGGTTTGGAATAAGATCATGACGACGCTTGAGCTGTACGTCGATATCACTCCATGCTTCTTGCGTACGATTACGCAGTTTGATGAGGCCATTGTAGACGCCGACGAGCCAGAGGGCTACGACCACGACCACGGCAATGAGGATCCAAAGTCCTGACATATGTTTGTGTTGTTACACTAAATAATAATATTATGAATTTTTCTTTTTGAGTGGGAGAATTCCGGCCATTTCACCGATAACGTTTACCAGTTCTGTGTTTTGTGGAATCACTATTTTTGTATTATTAGCAAGTGATGCTTCTACTGTTTCCAGTTGCTTCAGGAGTTGCGCGTTTCCAATAAAATAGGTATTTGCAGCTTCGTTTACAAGGCGAATTGCTTCTGCTTGTCCTTCTGCTGCGAGAATTTTTGCTTGGCGGATACCTTCTGCTTTTTTGATTTCAGATCGTTTTGTTCCGTCTGCTTCTCGTTCGACGGCATTTGCAAAATCGAGGGCAGCCACTTTTTCATTTTCTGCTTTGACGACTTTGTTCATGGTTTCTTGGACATCTTTTGGTGGATCGATTTCTTTCAATTCTGCGCGAACAATATCCATGCCCCAATCTTTTGTTTCTTTGCCAAGAATAGTGAGGAGTTCTGTATTGATTTTATTTCGTTCGCTGTTTGCAGATTTGAGAGTCAGTGTCCCGATGATGTTTCGGAGTGTGGTGCGCGCGAGGTTTACGATCTGCACTTGATAATTTTGGACATTGTATTGTGCATTTTTGATACTCTCCTCATCAGATTTTACACGAAAATAAATCTGTGCGTCAACGCGTGCATTCAAATTATCATTGGTAATGATTTCTTGTGGCTGTGCATCGACCATCTGCTCTGTGACATTGATAAGATAGATATGGTCGATCACAGGGATGATCCAGTTGAATCCTGGTTCTGCCAGTCGTTTGTATTTTCCGAGTCGTTCGACAGTGCCTCTATGTGTTGGGCGGACGATGCGGATGCCGAAGAAGAAAATAATCAGGGCAAGTACCGCAAGTAATGTACCAAGTGGTCCTATCATATATATTGTTACACTTGAATTAAATAGTGAGCTATGTGATAATGATACCGTCATTTTAGCTCTTTTTTCATCATTTCGTCAATGTATGATTGCCCTAAGCATCATTATTGATATTTTTATTATTCTTGGCCTTGCCATTGCTGTCGCGCGTTCTGAGTAATGGTGTATTGTCTGGTTTGTCTATATTTGTAGCTATGTTCACACTTATCTTGTTTATTGGTATTCTTGCTCTTCTTGTCCTCGTGCATGAATGGGGTCATTTTTTTGTCGCGAGAAAGAGTGGCATGAAAGTATACGAATTTGGATTTGGATTCCCGCCACGCGCGTTTGGGTGGTACAAGGATCCAAAAACTGGAAAGTTTGTCTTTGTTCAAGGAAAAGGAAAAAATACGCTCAAGGAAACTGTAGGAGGAGAAGATAGAGAACACACCGATGAATTTCCTGCCACGCTCTATTCACTTAATTGGTTACCACTTGGTGGATTTGTAAAAATAAAAGGAGAAAATGGGGAACTTGCGAGTGAATCTGATAGTTTTGGTGCAAAACCATTTTGGAAAAAGGGAAGTGTTCTGATTGCTGGCGTGACGATGAATGTGGTGCTTGCTGCGGTTCTTCTTTCAATTGGATTTACTATTGGGTTGCCAGCAGACAGAGACGTGCTCAGCGATCCTCAAGCCATCGTTGTGGAACCTCCTATGGTCACGGCGCAACAGGTAGAGTCAGGGTCGCCAGCAGACAATGCTGGTGTACAATATGGTGATATTTTGGAATCTATTAGTGGGGTTCCTCTTATTACGAGCTCTGATCTCGTGTCATATATAGAAGAACACCCAACAGAAGAATCTGTGTTGACCGTTAAACGTGGTGGAGAAGAACTTCACCTTACGTTGATGCCAGAACCACTTTCAGAAAAAGATCCAACACCACGATTAGGTATTATTTTGGCTGACGCGGGTATCGTACGATATCCGTGGTATCTCGCGATTTGGAAAGGAATTCTTTCTGCCTTGTTTGGTGTGGTCAATATTTTTCTTGCATTTTTCTTTTTGATAAAAGGACTTGTCATGGGACAGGGGTTGGCATTTAGTGTGGCGGGTCCTGTTGGTATCGCAGTGGTTGTCGGAGAAAGTGCGCGACTAGGATTGTCCTATGTGATTAACATCATGGCGATGTTGTCTCTCTCTTTGGCAGTAATAAATATTTTGCCAATACCTGCACTGGACGGCGGACGTCTTTTCTTTGTAGTATATGAGAGGGTATTCAAGAAGCCTGTGCCAATGAAATACGAACAGGCAGCGCATACGATTGGGTTTCTCTTGCTTATGCTCCTGATTGTCGTGGTGACCTGGAGAGATATTTCAAATCTGTTTTAGTTTTTATTTATGAAAGAACAACTTGCAAGTGTAAAAAAAGAATTTGAAGCACAGCTGAAGCGAGTGTCAGATTTATCGCAGCTCGAAGAATTGGAGCAGACATTTTTTGGGAGAAAAGCTGGTGCATTTACAAATCTTGCAAAGCAAATGAAGGATGTTGCCGTAGAACAAAAGAAAGCAATTGGCGAGATGATGAATGAGGTGCGAACAAACATTACAAAAGAACTAGAAGAAAAACGAGCAGATCTTCAGCGTGAAGAGATGAAAAAAATTGTAGACATCGAATCAATCGATGTCACACAGCCTCAACTGCCAAAAGAAGAGCATGGGCATATTCATCCGATGGCACAAGGATTGAAGGATATGACAGATGCTGCGCTTGCTATGGGATTTCTTGTAGAAGATGGACCAGAACTCGAGAGTCAATATTTTGTTTTTGATTCGTTGAATTTTCCACCTGATCATCCTGCTCGAGAAGGCATGGATACGTTTTATGTCAAAGATCATCCTGAACTGTGCATGCGTGCGCATGTATCCAATATGCAGGTGCGACTGATGAGAAAGTATAGTGAAGGTGGTACAAAGCCAATGCGCGCTGCATATCCTGGACGTGTGTTTCGAAATGAAGATATCGATGCGACACACGAACATACATTTTATCAATTTGAAGCGTTGGCAGTGAGTAAGGATATCAATATTGCGAATTTGATTGCCGTGATGAAAGAATTTGTGTCTAGCTTGTATCAGCGTGATGTCGAGATTCGATTCCGCCCTGGCTACTTTCCTTTTGTGGAACCTGGTTTTGAACTTGATATCAAAGCAGATATTGGTCGAGGAGAAGAATGGATTGAAATGGCAGGATGTGGGCTTATTCATCCAAATGTATTGAAAGAAGCAGGCTATGATCCAAATGAATGGCAAGGGTTGGCATTTGGCATGGGATTGAATCGTTTGATTATGGTGAAGTATGGTATTGAAGATATACGACATTTTCAGTCAGGAGATCTTAGATTTTTGAAACAGTTCTAATATGCTCGTAAGTAAACAATGGATTTCACAATTCACAACTATTCCAAAAAAGATTACACCACAGCAAATTGGCATTGATTTGACGATGCACGTTGTTGAAGTTGAAGGCGTGATTGATGAAGCACAATTCCTCGATAATGTTTTTCTCGGGCGAGTAGAATCTGTACAAAAACATCCGAACGCAGACAAGTTGAATATTTGTACGGTTGCCTTTGGGCAGGCGCATCCTGCACAGGTTGTGTGCGGAGGAAGTAATGTGACAGAAGGGATGCTTTGTGCATTTGGGTCGCTGGGCGCGAAAGTGCGATGGCATGGAGAAGGGGATCTTATTGAACTCAAAAAAGCAGAGATTCGTGGGGTAAAAAGTTACGGTATGATCTGTGCAAGTGATGAAATTGGGCTTGGCGAAATGTTTCCCAAAAAAGATGAAAAAGAAATTGTAGATTTGACTCATATCGCAAGTGCAAAAGATGTAGGAAAGCCATTAGCGGTTGCATTGTCACTTGATGATGTCGTTTTTGATATTGATAACAAGTCCATGACGCACCGTCCAGATCTGTGGGGACAGTATGGCATGGCAAGGGAGATCAGTGCGATGTATGGAAGTGAATTGAAAGACTATGCTCCTGCGAAGATAAAGGTCCAAGAAACAAAACATAATATAGACGTTTCTGTGAAAGATACGAAGGCGTGTCCACGGTATATGGCTGTTGCGATTGATGGTATAGAGGTTGCAGAATCACCGGCGTGGTTGAAAAAACGTCTCATGAGTGTCGGGGTACAGCCAAGAAACAATGTTGTCGATGTGACGAATGTTGTCATGTTTGAACTTGGGCAACCACTTCATGCATTCAACGCAAATAAATTAACAAGTAACAATAAACAATTAACAATCGTTGTAAGAAAAGCGAAAGATGGAGAAGTGTACACTTCTTTGGATGATAAAGAATACAAACTTACAAAAGAAGATCTGGTGATTGCGACGAAAGACAAGATCGTTGCGCTGGCTGGTGTGAAGGGAAGCAACAACAGTGGTGTTACAAATGAGACGACAAGCATCTTGATTGAATCTGCAAATTTTCATGCTGTTACTATTCGTCGCACAGCAACAAGACATGGTCTTCGGACTGATGCGTCTGCCCGGTATGAGAAAAGCCTTGATCCGAATCTGTGTGAGCTCGCTATGCGTCGTGTTGTCGAGTTGCTCAAAGAAGTGTCTCCAAAGAGTGTTGTATCGAGTACCATTGTTGATCAATCAAATTTCACGCTTGACCAAGGACCAATCGATTTGGACATAAATTTTGTTCAGAGAAAAATGGGTGTGGATTTGTCTGCAACAGAGATGGTTCGGATTCTCACAAGTCTTGGGTTTGGTGTGAAAGAAAAGAAACAGATACTTTCTGTCACGATTCCAACATGGCGCGCGACAAAAGATATTGCTATTCGAGAAGATCTTGTAGAAGAAATTGCACGTGTGTATGGCTACGACAATATCGCGCCATCACTTCCAACATTCCCAATTGTGCCACCGCCAAAAAATGCTCTTCGAGATGTTGAAACAACATTGCGAACACTCCTCGCGCATGAAGCACGCTATAGTGAAGTATCAAATTATTCGTTTGTTGCACCAGAGCTCCTCGAAAAAGTTGGTGAACATACAAAAGACTATCTCGAACTTGAAAATCCAATAGCAAAGGATCGCCCCTATTTGCGACGACATCTTCGAGAAAATATGCTCGAGATGGTAGAGCATAATTTGCATCGATTTGATACGGTGAATATATTTGAAATTGGAAAGGTCTTCAAAAAAGAATTGGAAGGTGAAGAAGATGGACAACAGCATGTCTTGCCTCGACAAGATACGCTCCTCGCTATGGCGCATGCCGCAAAGGGAGACACCAATCCATTTCTTCATGTCTCGACCAGTTTTACAACAGTCATGACTCGACTAGGTCTTGTCGTACATTATGAAAAGAAAACGCTCGATGATGTCCTTGTTCATCCAGGGCGCTTTGCAAAGGTATTTGTGAATGATGTGCATGTTGGGCATATTGCCGAAGTTCATCCTTTGACTGCCGAAACGCTTGGGCTCGATGCACGAACGGCGATTCTCGAAGTAAATCTTTCTGAGATTGTGCCGCTTCTCACTGAAAAAACACAATATCAACCATTGCCTCAATATCCGTCTACTGAACGAGATGTTGCTTTTGTTCTTGATAAAGAAAAGCAACATGAAGACATCGCAGCTGCACTCATCAAAGCAGATCCACTGACAGTCGATATCGAACTTTTTGATGTCTTTACCGGAAAGAATATTCCAGAAGGAAAAAAGAGTATGGCATACCGCATCACGTACAGATCAGACGAGAAAACACTAGAAGGAAAAGATGTTGACGTCATCCATGACAAGATCGTAGCAATGCTTCAAAAAAAGTTTGGTGCTGAAATCCGGGCATAATATGAATGAGCACAAGATCCCTCGCTGCATGAGTACGCAGCATCCTGACAATGTGTTTCAACCATTTTTTGCCGAGCATGCTCAGCTCGGTGGTGAAGACGAAGTTCAGGAAGCCTATTATGCCTATGCGCATCTCGGCTGTGATGAACAGATGTGGGATGCAGAAGGAAAAGAAGTTGATGTGTTTGTTGTCAAAAAATTGCTCACCCAAAATGAGCGTTTTTTTCGTGAGCATACCCTTGGGAGTGATCTCCGGTTGACGGTGCGTGTGCCAAATCCAGAAATAGAAAAAACAGAAGGAAAAATTTTGCTCGAAACACTCGAAAGTATTCCTCGATCATTTGATGCAGCGCGTGCGTTTTATGGCGAGACGGCAACGGTACCTATTTTTGAAGTGATTCTCCCGATGACGACGTCTGCAGAAAGTTTGGATCGAATTTATAAGTATTACAAAGAGTTCGTGGTGGGGAAAGGAAAGACGCCCGTTCGTCCTCATGATATTTCTGTCAGTGAGTGGGTAGGGGAGTTTCGTCCGGAAACTGTGCACGTGATTCCGTTGTTTGAAGATATGGAACACATGCTCGCGAGTGCCGATATTGTCCGAGAGTATTTGAAAGATAAAGATGTGTCGTATCAGCGTGTGTTTCTCGCGCGCAGTGACCCTGCTGTCAATTATGGTTCTATTGCAGCGGTCTTGATTAATAAAATTGCACTTCAGCGATTGCATTTACTTGGTGAAGAATTGGGGATTCCCATTTATCCGATTCTTGGTGCCGGTTCTGCACCATTTCGTGGCAATCTTCGTCCGCAAACAGTGGAAGGAATGTTGAAGGGGTATCCAAGTGTGCAGACGTTTACAATTCAGTCGTCATTCAAATTTGATAACGATCCTGCGTTGGTGCAGTCTGCGATTCAGACACTTCGTGCATCACAGAGACAACAACCGATTGCCGTGCCAGAAACACAGGTACTCGATATTATCGATCGTTATAGTACGCGGTATCAGGAACAGCTTCGTGAGCTCGTTGATGTGATTAATGAGGTCGCTGTACACATTCCAAAACGCAGAAAACGAAAATTGCACATCGGTTTGTTTGGATATTCTCGGACCATGGGAGAAAAGCATTTGCCACGAGCAATTACGTTTACGGCCTCTCTCTATTCGCTTGGTGTTCCTCCGGAAGTGCTTGGCCTTGATACATTGACAGAGGAGGATATGCGTATTATCAAAGAAGTGTATCCCAGCATCGAGTCAGATTTGAAAGATGCTATTTCGTTTGTAGATATGGATTCTCCATATCTTCCTGTTGCAGTCAAAGAACGGGTGAGTGAATGGTTTGGAGATGTTGTTCGAGATGAAGGACATGTGAGTGTCACTACACGTATTTGTGAAGCACTTGCTACGAATCGCATGGATGATGTGTCACAGTATGTCTTGCTCGCCGCACAGCGTCGTGGATTTTTGGGGTAGAAGATAGGTGTTAGAGCCTTAGAGTCTTACGTGATAGTAAGTAACTAATTACTTCACTGTATTTCACACCACTTTTTATTTGTGTTATACTTTCATCGAAGCAATCTAAAACTCTAACCTGCCTGTCATATGTTCAATACACCGCAAGATTTGTTATATATTGTATTATCATTTTGTGTCTTGTGGTTTACGGTATTTTTATGTTGGCTCTTGTATCAGGCAGCGAGAGTGCTGAAAAATGCAAATGAGATTATCGAAAATGTGACGAACAAACTTGAGCTCATTGCAGACGCTGTAGAATTTATCAGAAAAAAAGTAGACAATGTGAGTGATCACATGGGATCTGTCAGCAAATTTTTTACTGGGACGGTAGGGAATATGGTAATGAATAAACTCTCGAGTCAGCTAGAGAAGAAATTGTCGGGAGAAGGAAAGTTCGCCCAAGGCGGATCCGCCTCGGGCGGAAAAAAAAAGACGAAGCGAAAAAGTGCGAAGAAGAAATAAATATACAAACAAAAAAACAGCATACACTGCTGTTTTTTTTGACTGTCCCCGAACGTTCCCATGCTGCGTAGTCCTTTTGGGGAACAAGTCAGACGCGAGGGGCGTCGGGGTTACGGGTGGATGGTGGCAGTGCAGTAGAAGCCCGACTCGTCGAGCGCCGCCGCGTCGCCAGCAGCCTGCTTGAGCATCTCGGCAGCAAGCTTGTTGTTTTTGATCTTGAGGATGATCACCCCGTTATCGGTCACTTCCACCATCATGTGGTAGAAGAGAAAGGACAGGGTTTGCATGAATCCGGCAATGTCCAAGTTGACGCGCAGCTTGTTGCCTGGGACGGTTGCACACTTGGCAAACGTGTGGTTTTTCAACAACTGGGTCAGGAGCTCGGCTCGTCTGACTCCGGTGTTTATGACCATCGTCAGATTGCCGTTGTCGAGCGTAGCCGTAATTTCTACGTAAGTCATGAGGTGCCTCCTGTGGTAGTGCTACTGTTGGTGATGAAAATATGGCAGAGGTGGATGATTTTGTCAAGGTGGGGAGGGGAGAGGTGACAGAATGAAAAAAACTCCGGGGAGGAGTTTTTTTGTGTGGCAGGATGGCTCCACCCTTCGATTCCTCAGGGCTGCGCCACTATGGAGCCAGCTAAAGTAAGAAGAAACAAAAAAATCGACGATGAACGTCGATTTTTTGATAGATGAGGGGAACGCAGTTGTGGTTTCCCGAAGGTCCCCACAACTGCGTGTTGCTCAAGCAAAAAGCGAGAACGTCTCAATGCCCTGTAGGGCACAAGTCGAGTTTCCCCGACGAGTGCCCAAGCGGGCGGTGCCCACGATGGGCGATTGCTCGAGCGTGCACATAATAATTGATATTGAAAAATATGTCAAGGAGGGAGCTAAAGAGACAAAAATTACCCTAGACAACCCACCCCAAAACCAGTACCATAGGTGATACTATGGCAGAATTCGTCCACCTTCATGTCCATTCCCATTATTCTATTTTGGATGGACTGACAAAAATCAAACAGCTTGTCAAAACCGCCAAAGAGCGCGGTTTTTCGGCTTTGGCACTGACAGACAATGGATCCATGTACGGGGCTATAGAATTTTACAAGGTGTGCCAAAAAGAGGGAATCAAACCGATTATTGGGTTCAAGGCATATATGGCACCGAGAGGGCTAGGGGACAAAGATCTCGAAAAAGATAAAGACCTGTATACATTGATCCTCCTCGCGGAAAATTTTGATGGGTATCGCAATCTCATGAAACTTTCGTCCATCGGACATCTCGACGGATTTTTTAATGGAAAACCACGCCTCGACAAAGCGATTCTGCGTGAATACGCGGACGGGATTATTGCGTTGTCTGGAGATATTCAGGGAGAAGTCCAGCAATTACTCAAAGCAAATAAAATTGAAGAAGCCACTGCCGTGGCAAAAGAGTATGAAGATATCTTTGGAAAGAATGATTTTTTTCTTGAACTGCAAGATCATCCAGCGATAGAAGGGCAGCTAGATGTCAATACAAAATTAATTGCTTTGTCCGAACAAACTGGTATTCCAAAAGTCGTTACTCGCGATGTCCATTATCTGAATCCTGATGATGCCGAGGCGCAGGATGTGCTTCGTTGTATTTCAGAAGGATGGCGTGTGGATATGGGGCACAGAGAAGATTTTCGTCATGTCGATAGATCATTCAATACTGCGGACGACATTGCATCTCGATTTCGTCATGTGCCTGATGCGATTGAAAACACAGTGAAGATCGCCGAGCGAGTGAATATAGAGATTGAGCTCGATCAGTGGCATTTTGCGCCAGTAGAATTGCCGCCAGGCAAAACGGCAGATGAGGCACTTCGCGATGAAGCATTTTTGTGTGCACCAACATTTTATCCAGAGATGGGAAAAGAAATTACGGATCGTATAGAATACGAACTTGATATTATCAAAACAAAAGGGTATTCACCATACTTTATTTGTGTGGCAGATTATGTTCGTTATGCAAAAGATAATGGTATCGTCGAATCCACTCGTGGATCTGCGGCTGGGTCTTTGGTGTCGTTTGTCCTCGGGATTACTACCGTGGATCCTATCCGATTCAAATTGCCGTTTGAGCGATTTCTCAATCCACTGCGTCCGAGTCCTCCTGATGTGGATACAGATTTTGCCGATGATCGTCGTGACGAGATGATTGCATATGTGACAAAAAAATATGGGGAAGATAAAGTCGCGCAGATTATTACGTTTGGAACGATGGCCGCGCGTGCTGCGGTGCGTGATGTCGGTCGTGCACTTGGATTGTCATACAATTTTTGTGATCAGGTTGCAAAACTTATCCCCCAAGGTGCACAGGGATTTCCGATGACGCTCGATCGTGCACTCAAAGAAGAACCAGATTTGAAAAAATTGTTTGATAGCAATGATGATGTCAATAGTCTTCTCACGCTTGCACAAAAAGTAGAAGGATGTGCGCGCCATACGTCTATCCATGCCGCCGGTGTGGTGATTTCACCTACACCGCTTATTGATTTTTGTCCTGTCCAACGTGAAACTGGAGGTGATCGTATTTTGACACAGTACAGTATGTACGATGTCGAAGCAGCGGGCGTACTGAAAAACGATTTTCTTGGTATTCGAAATCTTTCTATTTTGGGAAAGGCTGTGGAGATTGTACAGAAAACGACGGGCGAAGAAGTCGATATTTATCATTTGCCACTCGATGACAAAAAAACATTCGACATGATTTCTCGTGGAGAAACCATGGGTGTATTTCAGTTTGGAAGTTCTGGTATGATCCGTTGGATCAAAGAACTGCAACCGACGAATATTGACGATATCATGGCTATGGTTGCCCTGTATCGACCAGGGCCAATGGACTTTATTCCAGAATATATCAAGCGTGCGCATGATCCGAGTACGATTGATTATCCGCATCCAGATCTCGAAGAAACACTCAAGAAATCTCTTGGTTTGTTGATTTACCAAGACGACGTGATGCTTACTGCTATCAAACTTGCGGGCTATGATTGGCTTCAAGCAGATAATTTTCGAAAAGCGATGGGAAAGAAAATTCCAGAGCTCATGATCCAGCAGGAAAAACAATTCAAAGACGGATGCGTCAAAAATCATATTGCAAAAGCTGTTGCCGATGATCTGTGGAATCGTATCAAACCGTTTGCGACATATGCTTTCAACAAAGCGCATGCTGCGAGCTATGGTATCGTCGCGTATCAGACAGCATACATGAAAGCAAATTATCCTGTGCAATACATGACGGCTATTTTGCAGGCAGAAGCGAGTGACATCGACAAAGTCGCGGCCATTGTTCACGAAGGAACACACATGGGTATCAAAGTATTGCCACCAGACGTGAATGAAAGTTTCAAAAATTTTGCGATGACGAGCAAAGCTGGGGAGCCTGGCAAAATTCGTTTTGGTCTCACAGCTATCAAAAATGTAGGGGAGCATGTTTGTGATGTGATTTATCGTGAACGAAAAGAGCACGGACAGTACACAAGTTTGGAAAATTTTTTGGAACGTGTCACTGACAAAGATTTGAATAAAAAATCACTCGAAAGTTTGATCCAAGCTGGTGCACTGGATTGTTTTGGACATGACCGTGGTGTACTTTATGCAAATAGTGAGAACATCTTATTTTATTCCAAACATCAAAAAGAAAAAGGAGTCACAAATCAAGAATCACTTTTTGCTGGGACAGATATTTCACTCGATGATAAGGTCGTGCTGAAAGATGCACCTGTTGCGACAATGGATGAAAAGTTGCTCTGGGAAAAAACATTGTTTGGTATTTATGTCTCGTCGCATCCATTTGCAAAATACGAACATGCTTTTGGCAACACCCTCACACCGATGAATGAAGTAGAATATCTGCCAAGAGATAGTTGGGTAATGACGGGTGGTGTGATCGATAATGCCTACAAAAAAATTACCAAAAAGGGGAGTGTGATGATGTTTGTGACTCTACAAAATAAAAGTGGGTCTATGGAATATCTTGTCTTCCCAAAAACGTATGAAAAAACAAAAGACATTTGGGTAGTGGGCAATGTCGTCGTGGTGGTAGGAAAAATGCCAAAAGAAGAAGGAGATAATAAAGTCTTTGTGGAAAATGTCTATTTGTTGACACCAGAAAATGCTGCTTCTGTTGCAGGACAAGTGTCACTCGGTACACATGTGGAACGTGCATCCAAAAAGCAAGACGAAAAATATGTGACGTTTTCTGTCACCAAAGAACAATTAAAAAACAGTGCTGGTGCACTGAAAGAATTGTTTGCTGCGCATCCAGGTGATGCGCGGGTATATTTTGATGTGGAAGGACAGAGTGTGAGGACGGAGATGTTTGTTGATGTTTCTGAAACGCTCGATGAAAAAATCAAATTATTTATTACATAACGAAATAACAATTCAGAATTCAGATTTTTGATTTCAGAATAAAATTTTTTATTCTGCATTTTAAAATCTAAAATTAAAGAGATGTGTCGAATCCCCGGGTCACCGCATAGTGCAGTGCCCGGGGTTTCTGTCTACAGGAGGACGGGGTGGGGATCAGCGGAAGAGCTCCGAGAGGGAATCGCCGTCGTGGATGCGTCGGATGGCCCTGGCGAAGATCTCTGCGACGCTAACAATCTTGAACTTTGGTGACGTCTTGCCCTGGAGAGGGACCGTGTCCGTGAAGATGACTTCATCGATGCAGGAGTCATCAATCCTTTGGACCGAATCCCTCGAGAGCACCGCGTGCGTGAACGCGGCACGGATAGTCCGTGCACCATGGCTCTTCAAGAAGGTCGCTGCTTCGACCAGCGTGCCACCGGTGGCGACTTCGTCGTCGATGATGATGGCATCCTTGCCGTCCACGACACCGATGAGGTGCGTGGGTGTTGCCTTCTCTGAATCGTCGTGGCGTCGCTTGTCGATGATTGCCATGGGGAGATGTAGAAGGTTTGCGTACCTCCCCACATCTTTTGCTTCTCCCGCGTCCGCCGCCACGAGAACTGCATTGCTGAGGTCACCGTTCAACAGGTATTCGGTGATCACGGGTGTGGCGTGCAGGTGATCGACCGGGATACGGAAGAAGCCCTGGATCTGTGGCGCGTGCAGATCCATCGTCAGGACACGGTCAGCACCAGAGGTCTGTAGCAGATCGGCAATCAGACGCGCCGTGATCGAGATGCGAGGCTTGTCCTTCTTGTCGGACCGCACGTACGGGAAGTACGGGATCACCGCAGTAATTCGGTCTGCCGATGTGTGCTTGAGTGCATCGAGCGTGATGAGAAGCTCGACGAGTCCCTCGTTTACCGGGGGCGCAGAGGTCTGGACCACGAAGACGTCCGCACCGCGCACGTTCTCTTTGATCTGGACCATCAGGTTCTCGTTCGAGAATCGCACGACGACCGACTTCCCTACGGGGGTATCCCTGATTCTGCAGATCTCCTCGGCAAGGTCTGGGTGAGACCTCCCTGAGAAGATTTTGAGTTTCCTTGGGTGGTTGCCACAGCCTGACATGAAGTATCCTCCTCCTGAGACATGAAAGCACGGAACGAGTCCGTGCTTTTGTGAAAGATCTGGCGCTAGAATAGCGGGTTGATCGGTATATTGTCAACAAAAAACTGTGGAGGAATTATTTATCATACACTTCCCAATTTGGATTTACAACGATATCTTGCCATGCAGTGAATTCTTTTTTCTTTCCTCGCATGTATGCTGCTGCTGCAATCATGGCCCCATTGTCCATTGAGTAATTTGTGCTTGGAATGAGTAATCGTACATTTGAAATTTCTTGAGTCATTGTCTGGAGCCCAGCACGAAGTTTTGGATTTGCAGAGACGCCACCACCGAGAATGATTGTTTTCACTGAAAATTCTTTTGCGGCACGTTTTGTTTTTGTGACGAGCACGTCGACGATCGCTTGTTCAAAGCTCGCACAAAAATCTTTTTTCTCTTGTTCGTTTTCGAGAGGTCTATCTCTCAATTCGTACAATGCCGCAGTTTTTAATCCCGCAAAACTAAAATCATAATCATCACTACTCATCATTGGGCGAGGAAAGGGGATTGCTGTTGTATTTCCTTCTGCTGCAAATTTTGAAATTTTTGGTCCGCCTGGATATTCAAATCCGAGCAATTTTCCAACTTTATCAAAAGCTTCTCCTGCTGCATCGTCTCGTGTTTTGCCGAGGAGGTCGTACTCGCCGAAGTCTCTCATTAATACAATCTCAGTATGACCACCGCTGACGATGAGGCAAAGCGCTGGAAATTGAAGACTTGAGATTGGAAAATGGTTGTTTATAAAAACTGAATGGATATGGCCTTCGATGTGATTCATCGCAATCATTGGTACATTCCACAGGTAGGAAAGATTCTTTGCGACTTCTGCACCGACAAGAAGACCGGTAATTAATCCTGGTCCTGTGGTCGCCGCAATGACATCTGGCAACGCATTTTTTTTTCCCATTTTTTCTCGCCATTCGTTCATGACTTCTTCAACAACAGGGAGAATATTTTCTGCATGCATACGGCCGGCAAGTTCTGGAACAACGCCACCGTATTTTTTATGCACATCTACTTGCCCTGCAGTTTTTTCTGCAAGGACCACAAAAGCATCGTCACTGCAGTCCAGCAGTGCGACGGAGGTATCGTCACATGATGATTCTATACCGAGGATGTACATAGAGTTAGTTTGCTATAAAATGGCAGCCAATACTTTCTTTTCTTGCAATTGCAGCTGTTGTAATCAATATCGCGACGTCGGCCAGGTTTTTTGTTTCTACCAGCATCTCATTTTTGCCGTCTTTTTGCAATGCGTCGAGTGTTGATTGGATGCCTTTCAGTGTTTGTAATGTCTCATCTACATCCAGTTCATGACGAACAATCCCAACATGTTCCCACATGATGTGCTGGATTTCTTTTTTTATTTCTTCAACATCTGTTTTTTTGTATACCGTGTCTCTGGAATCAATTTCAACATTTTTATCATTTTCAACATTTTGAACATATTTCACAGCTGTAGGAACCGTCTGTTCGCTAAAGACCATACATTCGAGGAGCGAGTTTGATGCAAGTCGGTTTGCGCCGTGGACGCCAGTGTGGGCAACTTCACCGAATGCAAAAAGTCCGGGTATGTTTGTTTCTCCGTTCAAATTTGTGTGGACACCACCGCAGGTATAATGAGCAGCAGGAGCAACAGGGATTCGTTCTTTATCCATTTTTATACCATACCACCAGAGCTGTTCGTATATGTAGGGGAAGCGTGCTTTGATGTATGCCGATTCTCGATGTGTGATATCGAGATAGACGGGACCATGTTTCATTTCTTCATAGATAGCCCGTGCGACGATATCTCGTGGTGCTAGTTCTTTCAACTCATGTTGAGATTCCATAAATCGTTCACCCTGTGCATTCACGAGGATCGCCCCTTCACCACGAATTGTTTCTGAAAGAAGAAACGTTGGTTTTCCTTCAAGCGCGAGCGCTGTTGGGTGAAATTGAATAAATTCCATATCACGAATCTCCGCACCAGCTCGTGCTGCCATGGCAATGCCGTCTCCTGTGGCAACTGCTGGATTGCAATTTCGTTCATATACTTGCCCCGCGCCACCGGATGCAAGGATCGTTGCTTTTGCGAGGAATAGTTCAATTTCTTTTTTTTCTGTATGCAATACTTCGGCACCTTTGCATACACCATTCTGGATCAACAGATCAACCGCAAGATGCGATTCAAATATCTGAATATTGGGGTGTTGTCTCACATGAAAAATAAGGGCACGTTCTATTTCTTTTCCTGTTGCATCATGTGCATGCGCAATTCTGCGTGCGTTATGGCCTCCTTCTTGGGTGAGTGAGAGTATTTCTTTTTTTCGACTAAAACCTACTCCTATATCTATCAATTTTTGTATTTGTGTTGGACCATGTGTGACCATGAGTGTGACAGCGTCGATGTCATTGATATGGCATCCTGCTGTGAGGGTGTCTGCGACGTGTGCGTCAAAACTATCATGGCTATCGAGCACAGCAGCGATACCACCTTGGGCATAGTTGCTATTGCTCTCCATGAGTTCTTTTTTTGTGACAATTGCTACAGTGCCATGCTCAGCAGCGTCGAGTGCAAAATTGAGGCCAGAGATACCAGAGCCGATGACGAGAAAGTCGTAAATCATAAGGGATGCTTGGAAAGCCTGGAGGGCTTTGAAGGTTGAGAAGGCTTTGATACTACAATATGTCGAGGCCGATGTCGAGCGATGTTACCGAGTGGGTGAGTGAGCCCATAGAAATAATATCAACGCCTGTTTTGCCGTAGGCTGCTATCGTCTGTTCGTTGATACCACCAGATGCCTCGAGAATAATATCTGGATGTGTTTGGTGTAGTTCATTCACAAGTATGAGTATGTCTTCTGGAGAAAAATTATCAAACATGATAGCGCTTGGATTGAGCATGGCAAACTCACGAACTTGGTCGGCGGTATCTGCTTCTATCTCCCAAAATAATTCTTTTTCATTAAGCTCTTTTGCCTTCGCTTCGAGATCTGTGATGTAGGGGAGGTGATTGTCTTTTATGAGTACAAAGTCGTACAGACCCAGACGATGTGTGCCACCACCACCGAGTGTAACGGCTCGCTTGTCGAGGAGGCCCCACTGCGTTTTGCGAGTAGGGCAGAGGAGGACGCTCTGTGGAATCTGGTCGACGTAGTTTTTCGTATGCGTCGCAATGCCAGACATGCGCTGGAGGAGGTTGAGCATGGTGCGTTCCACTTTCAATATGTCTTGTACAGGACCATTGAGCGTGAGAACAATATCCTTGTTCAGGATCGTATCTCCATCTTTTTTTAAAAATTCTATTTGAATAGGAAAACTGTGCAAGA
>Ga0210057_1000264_pt1 | contig 90704 bp, 78 predicted proteins | sample CryGeyCG2114_010_2_FD_183968 | JGI IMG/M metagenome (GOLD analysis project Ga0210057, IMG submission 183968) | Groundwater microbial communities from aquifer - Crystal Geyser CG10_big_fil_rev_8/21/14_0.10 (SPAdes) (version 2) | ecosystem: Environmental > Aquatic > Deep subsurface > Groundwater ... | reverse complement strand
TAAAGAAAATTGTATGAAAAAACTTTTGAAAAAATTGTTACCCGAAAAACTTGTTTTAGCGTATCACTATATTGTGGCGATTTTTGCCACTTTGTATTATATTTTTCCGTCAAAAAAGATGATTGTTATTGGCGTAACGGGGACGAAAGGAAAAACATCAACAATAAATTTCATTTGGTCGTGTCTAACTGCTGGCGGGCATAAAACAGGAATTATAAGCACAGCAAACATTCGGATTGGTGAAAAAGAATTTCTGAACAAATATCACATGACAATGCCCGGCCGTTTTACGATCCAAAAACTTATGGCGCAAATGGTAAAAAACGGCTGTAAGTTTTGTATTGTTGAAACAACCTCGGAGGGCATAAAACAATACCGCCATATTGGGGTGTATTACGATATGGCCATTTTTACCAATTTGTCGCCAGAACATCTTGAAGCTCACGGCGGAAGTTTTGAAAAATACAAACAGATGAAAACAAAAATGTTTGCGGTGCTTTCCTCCCACAAAAAAGTTATAGATGGAAAAATAATTGAAAAAGTTATCATTGCAAATAAAGATAGTGAGTATGCCGATCATTTTTTGAATTTCCAAGCCGATAAGAAAATTACTTTTGCTATTAAAAATGAAGCGGACTATGTTGCAAACAATATCCAAGAAACAAATTTGGGCGTAAGTTTTGAAGTCGCAAAAGTAATTTTTAAAATTGGCATTTTAGGCAAGTTTAATGTTTACAATGCTTTGCCCGCCATTATTGTTTGCCGTCTTTTCGGAATAAGTGATTATCTAATAGCTGAAGGGTTGGCGGAATTACAGACAATTCCGGGCCGAATGGAAAATATAAACGAGGGACAAAATTTCACGGTGTTGGTTGATTATGCTCACGAAAAAGAAAGTATCACAAATATTTTACAGACGGCAAACAATATGAAAAAAGTTGGGGCAAAGACAATTATTTTACTCGGTGCTGAAGGTGGCGGACGAGATAAAGCCAAAAGACCAATTATGGGCGAACTTGCCGCAAAAATGGCTGATTATGTAATTGTAAGCAATGTTGATCCGTATGAGGACGACCCGAAACAAATTTTAGAGGACATTGCTGTTTCATCTGAAAAATTTGGAAAAGTCAGAGGTCAAAATTTGTTTGTTATTGAAGACCGAAAATGTGGTATTCGAAAAGCTTTGTTGTCAGCTAAAGCAGATGATATTGTTTTGATAACTGGCAAAGGTGCAGAACAATCTATCGTGATCGGTGGCAAGAGGTCATCTTGGGACGATAGGCAAGTTGTTAGAGAAGAATTGAAATCACTTCCGCCAACTCGTTAGAATTTGGGCGAGCAAGCAAAAAGTGTCCTTCCCCCCAAACCCCCAGCCACTTTTTGCTTGCGAGCCGAAGCCCCGCCCCTTGCCCGAATACTTGGAGGGCAGAACAGCAAATAAAAAAACACCCTTTCCTTTTTCAAAAAGAATCGGGCGCGCGCAAATCCGAAAAGCAAGGAGTGTTTTTTATTTGGTGTCCGCCGAGGCTCTGCGAGGCGGGAGGCGGGGCGATTCTCCGAGCGTACGATTTAGTTTCAAGCCACCACGCGCGCGGAGCGCGCGACATCATTTATTTTGAAAATAGGTTCTAACTTGGTATAATAAACGCACCAAAATAGAACTCAAAGGTTTTGAAGAAGCCAAAAGGTGGGACGCGCGAAGCGCGTCCCACTGATTTCCCCCCATTTTTCCAAACGAATTCAGAATTTTTGGCGCGCTTGCGCGCACTGATTTGTTTTGGAGGAGGAGGTTCGAAATCAGAAGCAATTTTGACTCATAGTATTTGCTTTGCAATACAAAAAGAATTTTTGCTATAATCCCCTATATGTCACAAAAATACTTTTTGTATGCTCGCAAGAGTACCGATGTCGAGGATAAGCAAGTTTTGAGCATTGATGCGCAAATTACGGAATTGCGCGCTTTCGCCAAAAATGAAAAGTTAGAAATCGTGGAGGAGTTTGTGGAAAAGCGTACTGCGAAAATTCCAGGTCGTCCCATTTTTGGCGAAATGATGAGACGAATAGAGAAAGGTGAAGTGTCTGGGATTATCAGTTGGCACCCCGATCGTCTGGCGCGCAATTCTGTGGACGGCGGACAGATTATCTACTTTCTCGACATCGGAAACCTTGCGAGCCTCAAATTCCCTAGCCACTGGTTTGAAAACACGCCACAGGGCAAATTCTCGCTGTCTATGGCATTTGTACAAAGCAAATACTATGTAGATTCTCTTTCCGAAAATACGAAACGCGGACTTCGCCAAAAAGTCAGAATGGGCATATTCCCAAGCCAAGCGCCAATCGGTTACATAAATGATAGTCGCACTAAAACGATTGTAGTGGAAAAGAAAAAAGCGAAAATATTGCGCTTGGCTTTTGAACGATATGCGAAAGGAAATCAGCGACTGGAAGACATCGCAAACTTTTTGGCGAAGAACGGAATATCTACGCGTTCCGGAAAGAGAATCTCAAAAACAAGAACGGCTTATATTCTTGCCAATCCGTTCTATATCGGATTATTCAACTACGCAAAAGAATTACACGAAGGTAAACACGAGCCAATCATTTCAAAGAAACTTTTTGATGAAGCACAAGAAATGTTGAAGTCTCGCGGGCAACCAAAACGTAAACCACAAAACGAACCTCAACCTTTTTGCGGACTTATTTCTTGTGCTTCATGCGGAATGATGATAACTGGCGAATACAAGGTTAAGAAGCAAAAGAATGGAAATGTCCACGAGTATATTTACTATCACTGCACGAAGAAAAATAAAAATGTGAAATGTGCTGAACCTTGTATTCGCCAAGAGGAACTGGACAAACAGTTATCATCATTAATTCAAAAAGTTTCTTTGCCCAAAGACTGGTCGGAGGAATTATTGAAAATGGCAAACAAAGATTTTCAAAATTCCGCCCAGTCTTTGACTGCTTGTGTGAAAGAGAAAGAGGAAAAGATTTCTTCTTTGTCGAAAAAGTTAGAGCGACTTCTTTCTGGCTATCTCGACCAAGATATTGAAAAGGAAATATATCGTGTTGAAAAAGGAAAATTGATTTTGCAAAAGAAGTCGCTCGAAGAAGAAATCTCTACTTTTTCACACAAGCAAAATGATTGGCTCGAACCCTTTACCGAGTGGGTGAAAGACGCACAGAATATGGACAAAATTGCTTCTGATAACAACTTTTTTGCTAAAAAGGTTGTTGCCAAAGAAATCTTTGGCTCGAACCTCCTCCTCCAAAACAAATCAGTGCGCGCAAGCGCGCCAAAAATTCTGAATTCGTTTGGAAAAATGGGGGGAAATCAGTGGGACGCGCTTCGCGCGTCCCACCTTTTGGCTTCTTCAAAACCTTTGAGTTCTATTTTGGTGCGAGTACCAGGACTCGAACCTGGGACCCCTGCCCGCCCTGCCTCTCGGCAGGTGGCAGGCGGGTCGTCATTATCAGTGACGCGCTCTAACTTCACCCCGTAGAATTTGTGCGAGTACCAGGACTCGAACCTGGGACCTCGTCATTATCAGTGACGCGCTCTAACCATCTGAGCTATACTCGCATAATATTGCACAAAATGTTTACGGGGCAAGTCTGAGCTAATCGCGCAACAGGTCAAATATAACAAAAAAGAGGATTTTATGCTAGACTGGCGCCATGATTGCTAATTATCAGCAATTTTTTAAGGGTCAGAAGATTACCATGCTTGGTCTGGGCCTCTTGGGGCGAGGGATTGGCACGGCGATTTTTTTGGCTAAAAACGGAGCCGATTTATTGATCACCGATTTGAAAACGGAGGCGCAACTTGCCGAGGCAATAGCCAAAATTAAGAAAGAAGTTGGGCCGGAAAGATTTAAGCAGATTAAATTTGTCTTGGGCGAACATCGTCTGGAGGATTTTAAAAATCGCGATCTGGTGATTAAGGCCGCCGGCGTGCCGCTTAACTCACCGTTGGTAGCCGAGGCAAAAAAAAATAAAATTCCGGTGGCAATGGATGCCTCATTGTTTGCCGAATTGGTCAGGGCGATTTATCCTGAGCGAAGTCGAAGGACGGGGGTTAAGATTGTCGGCGTGACCGGCACGCGAGGTAAAAGCACGGTGACGCATTTACTTTATGAAATTCTAATAGCTTCCCGAGGACTCCCCTTGAGAGGCTCCCAAAGGGGAGTCCTCGGGAAACCTCAGGTTTTTCTTGGCGGCAACGTCCGCGGTTTGGCCACTCTGCCGCTTCTGGCCAAGGTGAGGTCGGGCGATATCGTGGTGATGGAGTTGGACTCGTGGCAGTTGCAGGGCTTCGGCGAGGCCGGAATCAGTCCGCAAGTGGCCGTCTTCACCAACTTAATGCCCGATCATCAGAATTATTATGGTTCGACAAAGCTCACCACCGGTGGTACCTCTATGGAGCGATATTTTGCCGACAAAGCTAACATTTATCGTTGGCAAAAAGCGGGGGATTGTCTGATTGCCGGTCCGGAAGTGTCTAAGTTGATCAAACGAAAATCGAAGCAGGTTTTGAGCCAGATGATTATGCCGGATGCAGATGTTGTGCCGAAAAGTTGGCAGTTGAAATTGCTGGGCGAACATAATCGGCTTAATGTCGCTTTGGCGGTGACAGCGGCGCGCGCGCTGGAGGTGCCGGAAAAAGTGATTAAATTGGCGGTGGAGAAATTTGCCGGTGTGCCCGGCCGGTTGGAATTTGTGCGTGAAATAAAGAAGGTTAAGTATTACAACGACACCACCTCTACCGTGCCCGAAGCGACGATCGCTGGCCTAAAGGCGTTGGCGAAGTTTAAAAGCAAAATCATTTTGATTGGCGGTGGCAATGACAAAGCGCTTGATTATCGACAGTATGGCAAAATGGTGCCGACTTATCTCAAACAACTGATTTTGTTGCCCGGCGCCGGCACCGATAAAATCAAGCAAGTGTTGCCCAAAAATTTTAAATCTAAAATCACCAACGCTGTCTCAATGCCTGACGCGGTCAAACGGGCGAGCGCCTTGGCGCAAGCGGGGGACATTGTTTTGCTCTCGCCCGGGGCCACCAGCTTCGGTCCGCCCCCCGGCGGTTTCAAAAACGAATTTGACCGGGGGGATCAGTTTGTAACCGCGGTAAATAAATTAAAATGAAGATAAGTTTCAAAATCAAACGATTTTTTGTTCGAACTTTTTATTTTTTCTTCAATCCGGTACGGTTATCTTATCTAAAGATTTTTAAAATTAATACTTTTGGTGCTAAGTGTTTAATTAAATATGGCAACAAATTTCTGATGGTGAGAAATTATTATGGCCAAAGAAAGTGGACCTTTCCGGGTGGCGGGGTTAAGAAAAACGAAGATCCTCAACTTGGCGCTTGTCGCGAAACCAAAGAAGAAGTCGGGATTTTAATCGAAGACCCGGTTCTGCTCGGCCAGTACGTTAATCTTAAAGAAGAGCGAACCGATAAGGTTTTTTGTTATTATCAAGAAGTTTCTGCTCCGGATTTCAAGCTTTGTCCGTATGAAATTGCTGAAGCCGGCTGGTTCGCGCTGGAGGAATTTCCTGATTATCAAGCGCATTCTGTTGCTAAAGTAATGGTAATGTATAAAGACTACTGGGAAAACTTGCAGCGAAATTAACATTTCAGACAACAATTAGCGACCGCTAATTGTTGTCTGGTGGTTATTTTGTATCGGAATTTTGGTTTTGGAGATTAGACTGTTAATTTAAAACGCAAAAGCAACTCAGCTTCGTTTGTCATCTTAGAAACTTCCATTTGCCTAATATAAGGTCGAAGGTTGAAGACTTCAATAATAAAATTTATCTCTCGATCGCAAGGGTAAGGATAAATCCAAGCCGAATGTTGTAACTCAAGAAAACCCAACTCTTTTAATTTGGCTCTCAATGCTTCTCGAGCCGGTTTGTTTTTTTCAGGAATGTCGAAAATCACCAAGCGCCATTTTTTATCCCAAACCAAAGGAGTTTTAATCGCCATTTCTTCCAGTTTGAATCTTAAAACTTGTTTTTGTCCAAGTTCTGACAGGTTCATTGTAATTGTTCCATCATCTTCTTCTTGGTAATCTACGAGGCGCTCTTCTCTAAATTCGGTTATTATTCGATTAAGATAATCTCGATTAATTTGTTTTAACGCTTTAGGGATTGAACGCAAAATGTAGCGTTGTTGTCTGGGGGATCGCGTGAGCCCTAGAGCCACTCCGGACAGCAAAAGCAAAAGTAATTTTTGTTTAATCGGACTTTTAATTATTCTCTTTCGTCGTGGTTTTTTCATTATAAAAAATTGTTCTAGTCATCGTTCCGATAATATTACCATACAACTATTAGCGGTCGCTAGTTGTTGTCTGGATAAGGTTGGAAAAATTTGTTTGGTGGCTAAAAAACTTAGTTTTTAGTATATTAAAGAGACAATGATCAATTTGCAGACGATCAAAAAAGCGCATTTTATCGGGATTGGGGGGATCGGGGTTTCGGCGATTGCCCGGATGTTTATCCCGCGAAGTTTTAGCGAAGAAGGACTTGGTTCTAAAAGCTCTAGCGAAGGAGGGTCGGTTCAGGTTTCCGGTTCCGATCGCTCGCCATCACCAATTACGGCCGGGTTGGAGCAGTTGGGGGTCAAGATTTTTTACGAGCAAAAAGCGGAAAATATTACGGCTGATCTTGATTTGGTGGTGTACACCATTGCGATCCCGAAGGATCATCCGGAATTGGCGCGGGCGAGAGAGTTGGGGATAACTTGCTTGTCTTATCCGGAAGTCTTGGGTCTGATTTCGGCCGATAAGTTTACGATCGCGGTGGCCGGCACTCATGGCAAGACTACCACCACGGCGATGATCGCGGAAATGATGATTGCGGCTGATTTGGACCCGACGGTGATAGTAGGGTCGCTAATGATGCCGATGCACCCCGAGGACTCCCCTTTGGGAGCCGCTCAAGGGGAGTCCTTGGGGCACACAAATTTTATTGCCGGACGGAGCGATTACTTGGTGGTGGAGGCCTGTGAATATCGGCGATCGTTTCTGAATATTAATCCCAAAATAATTGTCATCACCAATATTGATGCCGATCATTTGGATTACTACAAAGATCTGAATGAGATCCAAAATGCCTTCGCCGAATTCGCCGGGCGTTTGCCGGCCGACGGGTATTTGATTTGTGATTCTTCTGATCTGTTACTTCAACCGGCTATTGCTTCTGCTGAAAAAAATGGCGCCAAGGTTATAGATTATCGTCAGATTAAAATTGACGATTTGGCTTTGCAAGTTCCCGGCGCGCATAACCTCAAAAATGCGCAAGTCGCGTTGGCAGTCGGGGAAATTCTGAAAGTTGATCAGACGAAGATGTTTGAGGCCTTGAACGATTTTAAAGGCACTTGGCGGCGATTTGAGTTCAAAGGTCAGACCAAAACGGGCGCTTTGGTTTACGACGATTACGCGCATCACCCGACCGAGATTGTGGCGACCATTCAAGGTGCGCGCGAATTGATGGTCAAAAATAATTTAACCGGTCGACTGCTCGTTGCGTTTCAGCCTCATCTCTATAGCCGGACCAAATTGTTAAAAACCGATTTTGCTACAGCGCTCTCTCTGGCCGATCAAATTTTTTTGCTGCCAATCTATGCCGCCAGAGAACCGCTTGACCCGGAGATTAGCAGCGAAATTTTGGCGGCGGCAATCAAGCTTAAGAATCCCAAGGTTAAGGTCTTAAGCGGCTTGACTGAAGCGCCGAAATCTCTGGTCGCCCAAACCGGCCCCGGCGATCTCGTCTTAGTGATGGGCGCCGGCGACGTGGTCACCGTGAGCGAAAGGTTGGTTGAGTTTAGGACTTAAATTTGCTATGATCTCATCTGTATGAGACACATTATTTGGCGTAATCGCGCTAGTGCCATCTTGGGTTTGTTTGTGGTTATCGTGCCATTTACCGGCTTGCCGCAAGAGTTGCAGGACTCGCTGGTTGTTTTGTTGGGCGCTTTGATTGTCATTTTCGGTTTCTATCGCGGTTCCGGCAATTACGCTCTGGTGGAGGATGAGATTAAAACCGAGACAACCGAAGTTGTTTCCTTGCCGGAAAAAAAAGAAGTTGAAGTTGCGACCGAAACCAAGGTCAAACGCCGACGTTATTGGGGTCGCGAGGCCAAACCAACCGCGGATTCGGTCGAAAGTCAAAATACCGAAACTTTGTCTCAATGAAGTCGCGACCCCGCCACCAGACGCTCGTTGTGCTGGTTGTTGGGTTAGTGTTGCTGGTGGTGGTTGGGGTTCTAGCCCTGTTGTCGTTTAATGTTTTTGGTCTGGGCGCGATGGAGTATTCGCGATCGGAACCGTTGGCCACCACTTCCGTTGAGGCGGTTCCGCTCAAGCCCGCGGTCACTCATTTGTCAACGCCGGTGCCGGTTCGCGCGGTCTATCTGTCGAGTTGGGTGGCCGGCACCCCGAGCTTCCGCGAGGGCTTGATTAAAAAACTGAAAGGCACCGAGATCAATGCGGTCGTGATCGACGTCAAGGATTATTCGGGCAAAATCATTGTCAAACTGGATGAGCCGGAGGCTGCCAAGTATGGTTCCTTTGAGAATCGCGCGCCCGATATTGCCGAATTTATCGCCGAACTGCACGAAAAAGGATTTTATGTGATTGGTCGGATCTCGGTTTTTCAAGACGACTTTCTGGCGCGGCACCGATCCGATTTGGCTCTGTTGCGGAAGGATGGCCGGCTCTGGGAAGATAAGAAAGGGGTTGCTTGGTTGGACTTGAGCATGCCGGAGGTTTGGGAGTATATCGCGCTCATTGCCAAGGAGAGTCACGGGGTCGGTTTTGATGAATTGAATTTTGACTACATCCGTTTCCCTTCCGACGGTGACACGACCAAAATCAGTTATCGAAATTATGACGCGACAACAGAGACCAGGCCGGAAGCTTTGCGAGACTTTTTTAGCTATCTTCAAGGTCAAATGAAGGACCTTGGGGCGCCCACTTCAGCTGATGTTTTTGGAATGATCACCACTAATACCGATGATTTGGGCATCGGCCAAGTGCTCGAGGTAGTGGCGCCTTACTTTGATTACGTGGCGCCAATGGTCTATCCGTCGCATTACCCGCCTACTTGGAACGGTTTCGTCAAACCGGCCCAAAACCCTTACGAAGTGGTCAAAATTGCCCTAGAAGGGGCGGTGGTCCGTCTGGAAGCTCAAGGTCTGCCTCGATCCAAATTGCGGCCCTGGCTGCAAGATTTCGACCTCGGGGCGGTTTATACTGCCCAAATGGTTAAAGCTCAACATCGAGCTGTCTACGACAACGGCTTGGATTCTTGGATGATGTGGGATCCGAAAAATTTGTACACGATGGGTGCCTATCAAAAAATCGAGAACTAAACTATAATGGGTTTAATTATGTCGGAAGCGGCTATCAATTATTTTGCCCAGACCGATTTTCGCGGCAAACATCTGCGGTTTGGCATCAAGGCTAATGATCGGGCCAAACATGTTTACATTATCGGCAAGACCGGAATGGGCAAGTCGACCTTGCTGGAGAACATGGCGATCCAAGACATCCAAAACGGCGAGGGTCTGGCCTTTGTTGATCCTCACGGCAAGTCGGCCGAGTTTTTGCTTGACTTCGTGCCGGCCGAACGTTTGGACGACGTGGTCTATTTTGCGCCCTTTGATTTGGACCACCCGATCTCTTTCAACGTGATGGAAGATGTGGGGGCCGACCAGCGCCACTTAGTGGCCAACGGTCTGATGTCGTCGTTTAAGAAAATTTGGCCCGATGTTTGGTCGAGCCGAATGGAATATATTTTAAACAATTGCCTACTGGCCCTTTTGGAATACCCCAACTCCACTTTGCTTGGGGTGAATCGTTTGCTCTCGGACAAGGATTACCGCAAACAGGTGGTGGGTAACATCTCCGATCCTTCGGTCCATTCCTTTTGGGTCGATGAGTTCGCCAAGTATAACGAACGCTACATGCAAGAGGCGGGCGACGCGATTAAGAACAAGATCGGCCAATTCACCGCTAACCCGCTAATCCGCAACATCATCGGTCAGCCCAAATCCACCATTGATCTGCGTCAGGTGATGGACGAGAAAAAAATTCTAATCGTTAACCTGTCTAAGGGTCGCTTGGGCGAGCAAAACGCCAATCTCTTGGGCGGCATTTTGATTACCAAGATTTATCTGGCCGCGATGTCGCGCGCCGGCGCCGCCACCGAGGCGCTGTCGCGTTTGCCTTACTTCTATCTTTTCGTCGATGAGTTCCAATCGTTTGTCAACGAGTCGTTCGCCGATATTTTGTCGGAGGCGCGCAAGTATAAATTGAGTTTGACCATCGCTCACCAATATATTGAGCAGATGCCGGAAGAAGTGCGCAATGCCGTCTTTGGCAACGTCGGCACCACGATCGCTTTTCGGGTCGGACCGTTCGATGCTGAGACTCTGGAGACGATCTTTACTCCCACCTTCACCAAAGAAGATTTAGTCAATCTCGGCTTCGCCCAGATTTATCTGACCTTGTCGATTGACGGGGTGGGTTCGTCGCCGTTTTCGGCCACCACCTTGCCGCCAATTAAAGCAACCAACACTTCACTTAAAGATCAGATTATTGCTCGCGTCCGTCAGACTTATGCTCGGTCGCGAGCGGTGGTCGAGGAGGAAATTACTCATTGGCACGAGCCGGTGATCAAACCGACCGAGAAAGCGGCGTCAGCCAGGCGCGAGGGGGCTTCAGCGCCCGCCCGCCACGGCTCTGCCGTAGGCGAGGCGGGCCCGCCCGCCCGCCCGAAACCGGCTCAAGTGCCAGTGATACCAGAGATCGAGCCGAAGCCTGAGCCGGAATCCAAACCAAAACCCGAGACCAAACCGGCGACCCCGCCCCAATCTTTTTCCCTTGGCATTCTGAATCAAGCGCGTTCCCAATCGAAGGAGTCCAATGATCAACACAAGAAAGAGTTAAAGAATCTCCTCAACGAAGTGTTGCGTGATAAAACTAAAAAACCGGATCGGCCGACTGATCCAATGCGGCAACAGTTGGAAGCAATTTTAAAAGTTGATCCCGAATCGGACCAGAAGCTGAATCAAAAATAACCGACTCGCGCGCCTAACCCAAGCCCAAAGGAACCCGGGGTAATAATGGCGATATTTTTTGATTAAAAATAAATTTTCCTTCATTAGACGTCGACGGGCGGTTTGGCTGATATTGCCTGGGTGGCGGCGGTACCCCAAGGCAAACGTTCCCAGGTTAGCGAATTTTCCGTGCCGGCCAAGTTTGAACCAGAGATCATAGTCCTCAATCCCGTCCAAATTTTCCGGATAACCGCCGGCCCCAAGCGCCACCTCGCGACGATACATGACCGATGAGTGGGCGAAGGGATTCTTTTCCAAGATGATCTTTCTGATCGCTTCGTCATCTACTGGCGGCAAATGACGCTTGAGTTCTTGGTTGGCTTGGTCGAGCTCAATCACGCCGGTGCCGATTAAATTATGATCCAGGTGAGTGTCTAAAAATTCTACCTGCTGTTTTAATTTGTCCGAATCGAGCCAAAGGTCGTCGCTGTCTAAGACGGCCACGTACTGGCCCCGCGAAGCTTGGAGAGCGAGATTGCGAGTGCGACAGATTCCCAAGTTAGTCTCGTTTTTGTGGTAATTAATTCGCGGGTCGGTTAAGAAGGGGATTAAAACTTCTTTAGTGTTGTCAGTTGAACCATCGTCAAAAATCAACAGTTCCCAATCGGTAAAACTTTGCTTCAACACACTCTCAATTGTCGCCGGTAAAAACGAGGCTCGATTATAAGCGGGCAGGTTGATGCTCACTCGGGGCTTTAGTTTCTCGGCAGTCTGATCCATGTTGGTGGGATAATGTCGTCAATTTTAATGCTGTTGTTGTTAAACCAGGGCTCGGGGGCGATAACGATTTTGTCCGGATTATTGTTTAACCAAGCGCCCCACCAAGAGAAAGTGGAGTTGGCGATGATGTTGTGTTTACCTTGGCTCATAATCAGCAATTCTTCGTAATCTTTGGTTCCCAGTTCTGAAACGTAGACGGTTGGATGATCGGTTGGCAGATTTTCTTTAACCCAGTTGATATCATCAGAGATAATGAAGAGATTCGGTTGATCAATTTTTTCTGCCAACAATTTGATCGCTCGTTGGTAATAGGCGATTGAACAGACGCCAAATTCTCTAAGCACCCGCGAATTAGTGGCATAATCGCCGCGACGGAGATGAATTCCGACCGAATTGGTGTTCTTTATTTGGGCGATCAGATCTGGATATTTTTTCTCGAGCGATTCTTTAGGGGTAAAATCAGTCAGTAAATTTTCTCTAACATCTTCGATATATTTGTGACTCTGCCAAAAACCGTCGAGGTAAAAATCGTCGTGAGTCTTTAATTTTCGCTCAATCTGATTTAGAGTTTTCGGTTCCCAGCCGGTGTGGTGGACGCGCAAGATTTTGAACCTGAACCAACGCCAGCCTTTAGAGAACCAACCGTAAGGATATTTAACCCGCTTGATTTCTGCCGGTGTCGCCGGAGGCTTGATAATATTAAAGTTGTCCAGGCCGAAGGCGCGAGAGTGGTCGCGGTCGAAGCCGGTCAAATCAAGTTTAAGTTCTTGCCCGGTCTTAAGCGCCAATTTGCGCCCTAAAGCGTATTGGAACATTTGGTTGCCGAGCCCGCCTTTAAGATTGACGATAATCATAGTTTATTTGTTTTGTAATGTCTTGATCATTTTTGTTTTCTTTGAGATTTTAATAATGATTCGATAATCAAGACATTCTCAAGGCCGTTTTGTCCGTCAGTCAGCGGAGTTTTGTTATCTTTGACACAATCAAAGAAATGTTGGCATTGATCTTCTAACGGGGTGATCTTTTTTATTCGGATTGTCTTTTCGGTGTTCGTTGAGGCGTCAAATATCTTGAGTTGGTTATCGGACAAATCATCAAAGATCAGAGTTTTCTTGCTCCCCACGATGGTTATTTCTCTTGTTTTTTTAGGCTCGAGGAGGCTCAAGTGGGAGAAAGATTTAAGTCCGGCTCCGTAATCAAGGATAATTTCCGCCGCCCAAGGATCCTTATCTTTGTCAGTAGCCAAGCCGGCTCGGTTTGTTGAAACCGCGATCGGAGTTCTTCTTGTTAAATAATTGGCGATCGAAATATCGTGAGGAGAAAGGTTCCATAAAACACCCAGGTTTTCTCGAATTGGTCCGAAAGCTGATCGTCTCGAATAAATATATCTGACTTGACCCAACTCACCCGAAGCCAAAAGTTTTTTGATTTTGGTGATGGCCGGATGATATAGATAAAGGTGTCCGACCATCAGGATTAAGGATCTATCTTTAGATATTTTGATAAGAGAACGGGCTTTTGCGGAATTGTCCACCATCGGTTTTTCTATCAACACGTGTTTGCCAGACATTAGAGCTTTTCTGGCGAGCTCGTAATGGGTTTTGGGCGGAGTGGCAATGATAATTCCCCGAACCTGATGGTCCTCTAAGATGTCTGAATAATTGGCGGTTAACTTGCAAGAAGAAGGGCAATCTTTTTTCTTCAAGGAAGGTTTAGGGTCGCAAATCCAAACAAGTTCCATCACCTTCGATTTTTTTATTGTTGAGACATAATTTTTGCCCCAATATCCGCATCCGATTAAGGCCACTTTCATCATAGAGTCTTGTTTTTTTTCATTAAAGCGATAAGTTCTTCGGCGATTAAGGGGGCAGAGATGAATTTACCTTCACAAATTGAGTAGATATTGGAATGATGGTCGTGTCGCAAGATTCGGGTCTTTCGAGAATCATTCGCGATATTTAGGGGAATCGGTCTGAAACCGTGGTTTGATTTGACGAATTTTAATTGCTCCATAAAGGGAAAATATTTTTTTCCGTGTTCCATCATTTTGGTGAAATTAGTGGGGTACTGGATTTTATCGTTCAAATAGAATCCTTTTTTTCTGTTGATCACCGAATGGGTGACATCATAGATTAAATATTTGTTCTTCGTTCCGGCTAAAGGCATAATGGAGATGAAGTTTCCATCCATGACGGTCAGGGCCGGCAGTTCAGATTTGCTCTCGACCACGACAATCTCGGTTTTTTGCAGTTCATATTCAGTCATATCTTGTTTGACCCCGAATATTTTCATTAGATTATTCGCATAAGCATAGGTGGCATTCAAGATGATATCCGTTTCATGCTTATTTTTTATTCCCGAAACGTTCACTGTTTGAAGCAGGTATTTGTCTTTTTGTTTCCTGAACCCCACAACTTCGGTGTTGATCAGAATTTTAACCCCTGATTCACGAAGTTTTTTCTTGAAAAGTTTTTTTAGGGTTTCAACGTCGAAAATCGGTTCAGGCACTCTAAAGCCGCACTCGATTTGCTCTCTCTTCCATAATTTATCATTTGCCCTGACGATCTCGTAAGGGATCTTCATTTTACGACAAAATTTTTCAAATTCCTTGGCGGATGTTTTGGAATCATTCTTTTCCAGCAGGTAATAACTTTCTTTCGGATACCTCAACGCTTTTGGAAATTCTTTTTTAAAAAAAGTAAGTCCCCGCAGGCATTCCTTGGCCGTCTCTATTGATCTGGGGTAATGGTATCCAGCGTGGGCTCGATTGTGGGTTGCGTTCGATGTCCCGTTTATTATTTCCGAATTCTTTTCTATCAGGGTGACCTCAACATTTTTTTTTGTCAGAGCCAAGGCGGCGGTTAGGCCGTGAATCCCTCCTCCGATGATGATCGCTTTTTTTGTTTTTTTCATAATCTATGTTCCAATTCTTCTTCGATTAAAATATCTAAAACTTCAAAAAAACTTTTGTCATATTTCCACCCGAGTTTTTCTCGCGCTTTGGTCGGATCGCCGTAGAGATCGGGAATATTTGGTGAACGGAACAGTTTCTCATCAATCTTGATTCGCGTCGTTGGGAGGTTAAATTTGGTTAAAACATATTCGGCAATTTCTCTGATCGAGACGGAACGACCGGAGCAGATGATGTAGTCCTCCGGCGTTGCTTGTTGCAACATCAGACGCATCGCTTCGACATAATCAGGCGACCAGCCGAAGTCGCGACGATTGTCGGCCTGACCCAGATAAAGGTACTCGTCAGCGCCGTCCCGAATGTTTCGCGCCGTCCGGATCAACCGGCGGATAAAAAATTCCGGTCGCCGCAGAGGCGATTCATGATTAAACAAGATGCCACTCGCGCAATAGAGCCCGTAAGTTTGCCGGTAATTGCCCACCAGGAGGTGGCCGGCCGCCTTGGAGACGCCATAGGGACTGGAGGGGGAGAGTGGCGAAGTTTCGGTTATCGGCAGAGTGTTGCCCTGGCCGTAAATTTCGCAAGAAGTGGCCTGGTAAAACTTAATTTCTCTGTCTGTTTGTCTGATCGCCTCCAAGAGATTAATGACGGAATTCACGTTATCGGTCATGGTCTCGGCCGGTTGACGGAAAGAGTAATCAACCGAACTCTGGGCTGATAGGTTATATATTTCTTGAGGTTTGAGATCAGCAATTTTTTCTTTGGTTTCTTTGGCGCTAAGCAAATTGCCTTGCTTGACTTCAACTTGATTCTCGATTTTCAAATACTTCAGATTGCTTAAATCGGGGTTCTGGAGACGAGAAAAGCCGTAAATCCGGTAACCTTTTTCAAGCAATAATTTGGCCAAGTAAGCGCCGTCTTGGCCGGTGATGCCGGTGATGAGAGCGGTTTTGGCCATATTTAATCTTGTCGATTCAGAATCTTATCAGTCCAATAATCCATAAAAATGGTTTTTTCGTCAAAATTATTTCTCAACCCTTCGAATTTTTTAGCCAAAAAATTTTCATCAGCGACTTCAAGTTCTCGCCAATCGGCGACCACCCAGAGCGGGAGGCCCAGACTCTTGAAATAATCAGTCGTGATTGATTTTTTGACGATTGGAACCAAGCCGAGATAGAGCGCGTCCCAAGTGCGATGACCTTCAATACTGGAGCCGGGCGGCGAGGCGACAAACTTATAAGTGACCAGCAAATCCAAATATTTTTTAAAATTCACCCATTTGGTCACAGTCTCGGCTAAGGGATGCTTGGTTAAAACGTCCAACGCCGGTTGCCGTTCGGCCACGTTGCTGCTGATCGAGAAACCGTAAAAAATTTTATTGTCTCGGGTGAAGTTCTTTTTCCTCAAGCGATTGAAAAGCAGGGGAATGCCGTGCAAGTAATAATGCTTGTTCTCCAACCCCAGCGGCAAAGGGACTATTCTCGGATCATCCGCGAGGATGTTGATGCCGTACCATTTGATGATTTTGTCACCCATTAACCTGACGGTGTCTTGATCGATATTTTCGTCGCCGTTGTGACTGATGGCGACATAGCGGTGATTGATTTTCGGGTGGACTGCCGTCAAGAATTTTTTGATCAAACTGTCGCCAATGAAGATAAAATCGCCGTCCTTTACTTTATCCGGTTCGACCGTGTTTGCGGTTTTATCGTAAACAAACTTAGTCAGTTTCCGGAAACCGTCACCAGTCACGTATGGTCGACTGTCTGGCCGCGGGTCGGAAGAATATTTGATCAGAGTTCGTCCGGCGACGCGAAATAGTTTATAGGGGAAATCAAACATCTAATCGCTGATTATTTCTCTGACGATCTTAACACCAATGGAATTTGGGATTGGTTCGTGGGTGACGCAGATTAAGTAGCCACCACCACCGGCGCCGGAGAGTTTATAGCCGAGAAGATTTTTCAAGTGCTTATTTTTAGTCTGTTCGATAAATTTCAAAATATCCTCGTCGACCATGGCGGGAAACATCGCGATTTGCGCTTCAAAACTTTCCCTCACCCCCTCACCCAAGATTGCTAGATTGAGTTCAGTCAAAGCTTGCCACACTTTCTCGGCGGCCAAACTTAAAGCGCGAGCGCTCTCAGGTGAGATCTTGGTTTCTCTTAAGACTTCAAAACCGGCGGGGCGGGGATTAAGCGGAAGAAGAGATAAATGATCTTCCAACCAATCAACGATCCTTTTTTCTTCAATCGTCTCAATATGGTGAGGCCAATATTCGCCTCGATAGTCAGAGCGAGTAATCCCCGGAACAGTAATACCAATGGCGTCTTGAGCTCCGGAAATCTCAGTTTTTCCCGGTGGATTTTCGTGGGCGAAGAGGATCTCAGCTAGTTTATAAGGGTGATGTCTCGGGTCAAGTTGTTGACCCCAAAGCTTGATCGCGGTGTTTCTGGTACTGGTAGCCATACCGCTTCTGGTGTTAAATTCTATAATATTTTCTAATTGCAGGGGTTCTTTTTTAATTTTGTGGGGCACCCCGAAGATGGGGAAGGTTATTACCGGCCCCGGATTGTGTTTAGAGACAAATGGTTGGTCAAGCCAGCCACCGGCTAAGTCGATACGGTAGGGGATTTTTATTAATTTTCTTAAATCAGTACTGAACCTGGGTTTTAAACCATCCGCCGGGGTCCTTTTTAAGACGAGATACTTGATGCCACGTTTAACCATTACTTCTTCTTTATTGGGGGTATTTCCGTCTTCGTTTACAATAAAATAATCTGGCTTGATTCTATCTAAATCATCAATAAAATTGAGGATGCCAAGACCTCTAGAGACAAAAGCCTCTTTAACATAGCGAATAGATTTAACCATGAAAAGACGCTCTGACTCGTTGTTGACGGGCGTACGGTCTTTAAGTTGTTTGATTGCCTCGTCTGAAGCGACGGAAACGTATAGGTCCCCGTATTGAGAGGCTTCTTTAAAAAATTGAACATGACCACTGTGCAGTAGGTCATAACAACCGCTAATTAAGACTTTTTTGGCCATAAACAAGCTAAATGTTATCATTTTAGGCAAAGAATACCAATATTGACAAATATATCTTATTGGTGTATAATTAAAGAAGAGGGGTCCAGTTGTTGGATTCTGGAGATCTTGTCCTCGAAGTTTTATTGGTCGCCAATTTGGTTGTGACAAGTCATTTACCCGGGCAGCATCGGCCTTGAAAACTTAACAAGTGAATGAAGAGGTGCTAGTATACAGGACATGTCTGCTTCAACGCTGACCATCAGACCGAAAAAAGTTTTTAGTTCACGCGATTTACGGGAACTCTGGATATATCGAGAACTTTTGTTTTTTTTTGTTTGGAGAGATCTTAAGGTTAGATACAAGCAAACAATTATCGGAATGTCTTGGGCCGTATTTCAGCCGTTGGTCACGATGGTGGTGTTTACTATTTTCTTTGGCAAATTGGCCAAGATGCCATCTGACGGGGTCCCTTATCCCATTTTTGTTTATGTCGGGCTACTTTTCTGGCAGTTTTTCTCCACCGCCTTATCTGACACAAGCAACGCTCTGATAAGCAATCAGGCTATCGTGACAAAAGTATATTTTCCCAGACTTATTTTGCCGATTTCATCTGTCATGGTGAAGTTGGTGGATTTTGCCATCGCCGCGGTCATCTTGGTCGGGATGATGGTCTACTATGGATATCTGCCTAGTCTCGGTGGCATTTTGCTTATGCCGTTACTGCTTACGATTTCCTTTATGGCGGCGGTGGGGGGAGGATTAATTCTGGCGTCTATCAACGTCAAATATCGAGATGTTCGTTATGCTCTGCCTTTTTTCATTCAGATCCTCCTCTTTCTCACTCCCGTAATCTACCCGGCTTCGATCGCGGGTCGCTATTCTAAACTTCTCGCTCTCAACCCGATGATGGGGGTGATCCAAAATGCTCGGGCGGCTCTTCTCGGCACGGCTCCCGTAAACTGGCTTCTGATCAGTCTTTCGTTGATGGGCACGATAATCATGCTGTCTTTGGGGGTGTATGTATTCAAGAAAACAGAAAGATATTTCGCTGATATCATCTAAAATTATGGCTCCCATCATTGAGATAAAAAATATCGGTAAGAAATACAATATCACTCATGAACGAGGGCGATATATTGCTTTGCGTGACGTGATTATGAATACGGTCAAATCTCCCCTGGCTTTTATCAAGAGTAAGACCAGAAAAATTGTCGGGCTCGAACAAGAAGAGGAGTATTGGGCGCTCAAAGATATTAATTTAAGCGTGGAAAAAGGGGAAGTCATCGGCATTATCGGCAGAAATGGCGCGGGAAAATCCACCCTACTTAAAATTCTCTCTCAAATTACTCCGCCTTCCGAAGGGGAGATCGTCCTCCGCGGACGCGTCGGTTCTCTCTTGGAGGTCGGTACCGGATTCCATCCGGAATTAACCGGTCGCGAGAATATTTTCTTAAACGGCGCCATTCTCGGGATGAGTCGATCGGAGGTTTCCAAGAAATTTGAGGAAATCGTCGAGTTTGCGGATATCCGTCAGTTTCTTGATACCCCGATCAAGCGCTATTCCAGCGGGATGTATGTTCGCCTGGCTTTTTCGGTTGCGGCCCACATGGAGCCTGATATTTTGCTTATTGACGAGGTGCTTGCCGTGGGTGATACGGAATTTCAGAAGAAATGTCTTGGCAAAATGGATGAAATGACAAAAAAGAGCGGACGCACCATCATCTTCGTCAGTCATAACATGATCACCGTGGAACAGCTTTGCAAAAAAGTTATTATTTTGAAAAAAGGTCGCGTTGATTTTATTGGGCCGGTCAAAGAAGGCATCAGCAAATACTTGAACCCGAAACAGGGCGGGAACAATCAAGTCTCCTGGGATGGTGTCTCGGGCGCGCCGGGAAATGATATTGTCAGAATTAAAAAAGCTTGCGTGCATAACGCTGATCATAAAGCACGGGATAGTTTCAGTGTGAAAGAAAAGATTGGCGTAACCATGGAGTATGAGATCTTGAAAGACGGATATTCCTTCAGTCAGGGGATAAATCTCAACAAAGAAGACGGAACTATTATTTTTTATTCACACGACGTGGCCACGGAAAGTCCCGAAAATATCTTAAGAAAAAAAGGTCTTTATTCCTCAACCGTTTGGTTACCAGAAAATTTTTTGTCAGACGGCTTATTTTCCGTTGGCGCGATCATCTTTCAACCCAATCCTTTTGAAGTTTACACCAGTCCGTTCAGCATGTTATTCTTCAGGGTGATCGATGGTTTTGGTTTGGATTCTTCACGGGGAATGTATAACGGGGATTTTCCTGGTATCATCCGGCCCAAACTCGAATGGGAGACAAAAAAGATAAACTGAGCAAGATGATCAAAAAAATACGCGAGGCTCCGACGTCTCTACGACATAAACTGGACAGTACGATCAATTCGGTCGTTGCGTTAACGGGTATGCGTCCGGACAGTTTTCCGTATCTCAGCGGTGACGGCTTCAGACAGATTGCTGACTGGGTATACGACGAAACCGGCACCTGCAGACCTTCGGAGATCAAGGAGGGTCAGCTCGTGTTTTTAAAAGCCGACAAGGTTGAAGAATGGTTCGGAAATATTCATCCCAAAATCAATTACCGATACACGCTCATCAGCCATAACAGTGATTATAATATCACTGAAGCGGATCTTAATTTTATAGACGATAAAATTATTCATTGGTACGCGCAAAACGTAAAAGTCGTACACCCCCAATTGACCCCGATTCCCATTGGTATTAATAATCTTTATTTGAACTACACCGAAAGGTCTTCTCTCTTCAGGAAATTGAACAGGATTATTCCTGTTCGGAAAAATAGAATAATCTTTGCTTTCTCTATCAGCACCAACCCGACCGAGAGGCAGCCGGCTCACGACGTTTTGACGTCGTTGCCCGTCGCTGATAATACCGAATGGATTCGAGATCGATATCGATATCTGAGGACGGTAAGGAATTACAAATTTATCGCTGCTCCGGATGGTAACGGCAACGATGATCCCAGGCGGTGGCAAGCAATGTATGTCGGTGTTGTCCCGATCGTGACCAGGACCGCTTCTATGGAGTATTTTAAAAGTCTTGGTCTGCCTTTGTATATTATTGATGATTGGCGCGAACTTGCCAGGCTCGAAGAGAAAGATCTTGAGAGGATATACGATGAACTTAAAGACGGCTTTGGCCGAGCCGAGCTATATGCGGATTTTTGGGTAGATAAAATAAAGCAAAATGATAAATAGGAAAGATGTCCAAAAAGCTATTCGTCTGATCACCCCGCCTCTCATTATTGCCGCTTACAAAAAAAGCCCGTTGTATCAAACAGCGAATGCTTTTTTCAACAAACCGACTAAGGATAAGATACCGTCCTGGCACACGATTGTTTCCGGCGATCTTGCCGGGTTGAAGATATTTGCAAATAATACCGGCGGTTTTCGCGAAATGATTAATGGTTCATATGACAAGTTCTTTTTCGATTATGTAAAAAAGTTCGATCTGACAGGGAAGACCGTGTATGACATTGGCTCGCATGTGGGTTTTACCGCGTTGCAGTTCGCCAAAGTGATTGGACCGGAAGGAAAAGTTATCGCTTTTGAACCGAATGAATTCAATGCTCGGCGCTTCAAATATATTTTATCCGAAAATGGAGACTTGGCGGGACGCATAGACATACACGAGATTGCCATCTCCCAGAGCCAAGGCTCCGAGGATTTCCTTTTTGGTGACGATGTCGACGGGGGCACGAGCAGCGGCAGTTTTATTGATCGTTCCCACACTTTTTGGAAAAAGGAAGTGTATGAGGAACAGATAGGGTTTGTCAGAAAGACGATCCAGACTCTCCCGCTTGATCTGCTTGAGTCCGAATTGTTAATCACAAAAGCGCCGGCCCTGATAAAAATCGATGTCGAGGGAGCCGAACAGCTGGTCCTGGAAGGGGGACGAGATCTGATCAAAAAAAATAAGCCGATATTACTCATCGAAATACACTCGATATTCAGCATGTTTGAGGTCGGCCGGATTCTAAACGAGCTTGAGTACACGACAAGTCTCTTGAAGGAAGAGAGTGACGGCCGATGTTTCATTGCCGCCCATCCGCTAATAAAAAATACATGATTTTGACAAAGAACATTCATAAAGTGAAAGAAAAAATATCCCGGAGGGTAAAAAATCTTTGGGAGAAAATCAAGATATCCGGTAAAATCAAGGAACGACTGACGCAAAACTACCATGTTCTTTCTTGGCCGGAAAGGTTAGCCTATTGGTTATATTATCGTGGTCGGATGAATAAAGATGATCGATTTTTCTTTGAAGGCGAGCGGGGACTTCAGGGTCAAATGTATATCCGTGATCGGAAAGGCTTGTATGACACAATCCTTGAATTCAAACCACGACATTGTCTGGAGGTAGGAACCTGGACCGGAGGGGGGAGCACTTTTTTCCTAGGCAAGGCTTTTGAAGAGATCGGCAAGGGTAAGCTCTATACGCTTGAGTCAGATCAAGAACTTTATGATCAAGCGATTTCGTACTACACCAAGAATCTTCCGCAAACAAGAGCCTTTGTTGAATTCATCCGGGGTGATAACGTCGAAATTTTTCGAGGAATGCTTGAGTCTGCCGGAAGTCTCGATTGCTGTTTTCTGGATGGGTCAGATAATAGCGCCGAAACCATTCGACAATATGATTTTCTTAAAAAATATTTTCGTTCGGGCACGATCTTGATGGCTCATGATTGGAATACGGCCAAGATGATCAAATTGCGACCGATCATCTTGGCCGATAAAAGATGGAAATTCTTGAAAAAGATTGAGGAGCCTGAGAGTGTTGGTTTCGTGGTATTAAAATATATCTAAAAAGGCTAAAAAGCATTATGACACCTAAATTATCAGTCATCATCCCTTGTTACAATTGCGAAAAAACGCTGGCGGAGGCGGTAGCTTCAATTTACCAGCAAAATCTGAAAGTGGATTTTGAAGTCGTGATGGTGGATGATTGTTCAACCGATGGGACAAGAGAATTGATGTTAGAATTGGCAAGACGTTATCATCATATTAAAACGTTATTTCATGAACGCAATCGTGGTGGGGGGGCAACCAGGAATACGGCGATAATAAATTCTTCCGCGGCAATAATATTCTGTTTAGACAGCGACGATGTTTTACCTCCCGGCAGTCTATCCTTAATGTACGACTTCTTTATCGAGAATAATTACGATGGGGTCGGGGTGGAACGCTCGATTAAATTTGACGGCACGGATAAGACGAAAATCGAGGCGATTCATACCTTCAAATCAGGACCGGGAAAAATTGTTTTTGAAGATCTGCTACAGAGGAATTCTCTCTGCTCTCTTTATTCGACCTTTATGCATACCAAAAAAGCCTTCGAAATTATCGGCGGCTATCCGGAAGATCATGGATTTGATACCCAAGCCTTTGCTTGGAAATTTCTCGCCAACGGTTTTTCCGCGCAAACGTGTCCCGGCGCCGAATATCTCCATCGGATAAATTTCCATCGCTCGTACTATGTTCGAGAATATGAAGATGGAAAAGTTAATCATAATTGGTTTAAAATTTTCGATGAATTTTTTTATCTTTTGTCAGACGAAGCGAAAGCAATGATTCTTGGCGCTGATCTAAATAATCATAAGCAAAATATCTCCGACCTGCTTCAGAGATTGCCAGTGGCCTTTGCCCCCGGTTATGAGAAATATCTGACTGTTGATGGTCGATCCAGAAAAAGAAAGGAGGTTGAAATAATCGGTCCAACCGGCAGAACGATGTACGAATCATATTGGCTGGGCAGCGAAAGTCTGCGGGAGGGTAAACCCGAAGACGCTTTGAGATATTTTCTCGAAGCGCGCCAGAAGAAATTCCGATTTCGTATCCTGGAGGAGAAGATTCTTTTTTGTAAACTTTGCCTGAGCGGAAAGACGACCGTTCAAGCTTTCGAAGAAATCGAGGCGCGAAAAAAATACAAAAAGCTGGGAAGCCAAAGTCCTTTGATCAGGAAAGCTTTTATTGCTCTCAAGAAAAAGTTTAGGCCGCTTAAGATATTTTACATCGAATTGAGAGATCGCAAACGGGCGGATGCTTTTTGGAAGAAGGCGTTGGCCTTAGTGTTTTTCTACGTGAGAAAGAGATTTGGTGTCGGGTTTAACAATGAAGATCCTTCAACCGAAGCGATTGATATTGTTATCCCGACGATCACCAAAGATTTCCAGACTTTAGAAATCTCTCTTGAGTCGCTTAAAAATCTGGAGCAGAAGATCAATCGGGTGTATATTATCTCGAGAAGAGAGGAAGGTTTAATTAAATTGTGCGAAAAACTCGGGCACACTTTTATCGACGAGAGTTCTATTTTGGGATATCCTAAAGATGAGATCAAGTATGTCGTCAAGGGACACGACCGAAGCGGGTGGATATATAAACAGCTCTTAAATTTTGGAGTGGGTAAACAGATCGAGAAAGAAAATTATTTCGTTATAGATTCTGACACGGTTTTGGTAAGCAAAAATTCTTTTATTGAGGGCGGGAAATATGTTTTTCAGGACAGTACGGAGTGGAATCAACCATATTTGGAAATTTTCGAGAGAATCTTTAAAGAGAAGCCGAGGAACCACCTGTCATCGGTTTGTCATATGATGATCTTTAATCAGAAGCGCGTCGCCGAAATGTTGGCGCGGATAGAAACCATTCAGGCTAAGAGATGGGATCAGGCTATTATAGATTTGCTCGATCCCAATGAGATATCTTCCTTCGCGGAATACGAGACCTATGCCAATTATATGGGGATCTATCATCCCTCGGAAATTAAGCGGATTCCCTTTTATAATAAATCTCTTAAAAGGAGCGAGCTGACCGGTTTGAAAGATTTGGAAGAAAAATACGGGAAAAAATACAAGTCCGTTTCATTTCATAGTTACGCGAATTGATTTATGGAGACTCCCATTCTTTTTATTATCTACAATCGGCCCGAACCTACGCGCGAGGTTTTCGCGTCAATCAGAGCAATGAAGCCAAAACGGCTTTTCATTGCCGCTGACGGTCCGCGATCGGCACAACAAGGAGAGGTCGGATGTTGTTTGGCGGCGCGCCGTGTTACGGAAAATATCGATTGGCCGTGCGAAATATTTCGCAAATACGAAGAAAAAAACCTGGGGTGTCGAGTCGGGGTGTCCTCGGCGATTAACTGGTTCTTTGATAATGTGGAGCAGGGGATTATTCTTGAGGATGATTGCTTGCCGAGCCGATCTTTCTTTTATTTTTGCGAAGAACTGTTGGCGCGTTATGCTGACGAAGAAAGAGTCATGATGATCTCCGGCAATAATTTTATTCCTGATCCGATTGCGGCAAAGTTTAGTTATCGATTTTCCAATTACGCTCATATCTGGGGTTGGGCGACCTGGCGACGGGCCTGGCAAAAATACGATCAAAGGATGGTTTCTTACCCGCAATTCAAAAAAGAAAATCTCATCAGCAATATATGTTCCAACAAAAAGGAAGCAACTTATTGGGTCAAACTTTTCGATCGGGTCTATGATGGTAAGATAGACACTTGGGATGCTCAATGGCAGTATTCAATTTTCAAGGAAAACGGATGGTGCGTCGTGCCAAAGGTGAATTTGGTGTCAAATATCGGTTTTGGCGCTGACGCTACCCACACTAAAATTGCGACCGCGCACTCGAGATTGCCGATCTTGGAGATGGGACAATTAGCGCATCCGCCGAATATCGCGCGAGATGTCGAGGCGGACCGTCGGGAAATGGTAGCGATAATTCCGACTTCTCAACAAAAAATGATAAATATTTTAAGAACAATATATGGTCACCTGCAACATTTGCCAAAATAGAAGCCATAAGGTTTTTCGTCACGAAGTCCGGGGAAAATATGCCGTCGAATATTTTTTGTGCGATAATTGCGGATTCCTCCAGACGGAGTCTCCTTTTTGGATCAAAGAAGCGTATGAGGATCCGATCAATCTCTCTGATACCGGTTACGTGACTCGTAATGTGTATCTCTCCAGAAGAGCTCTGATTATCCTTTATTTTCTATTTGATCGCCAAGCGCGATTTCTTGATTACGCCGGAGGCTATGGCATTTTGACTCGCCTCATGCGGGATTACGGACTTGATTTTTTATGGTCTGACGAATACACTCCGAACCTTTTTGCCAGGGGCTTTGAGTTTAAAGGGGAAGATATTGAGGCCGTTACTTGTTTTGAATGCTTCGAACACTTCGTCGATCCCCTTACGGAAATAAAAAAAATAACAGCGATATCAAAAAATATACTTTTCTCCACCACTTTGTTGCCCGATCCGCTTCCTTCTCCGGAGGCCTGGGATTATTACGGCTTTGAACACGGCCAACATGTCGCGTTTTATTCCAAGAAATCATTGGAGCACCTCGCACGGGCGCATAACCTAAATTTTTACACAAACGGTTTGAATCTCCATCTTTTTACCCCTAAGCCGATATCAGATATTCTTTTTAAAACTTTGTCTTTAGCGAGTCGATTCCCGATGGGGCGGATCCTCCGGATGTTCTTGGAAAGTAAGATGACTTCCGATTCACGAAGATTTTCTGTTTCTAGATAAAAACCATGAGAATATATTTTGACGGAATTATTTATAGTTGGCATAAGTACGGGGGAATTCGCAAGTATTTTGATGAGCTAATGGCGCATCTGCCTTCTTCGGCGCAATCCACATTGCTTGTGAGAGAGCCTCATTATGGATTGCCGGACAATAAAAATGTGAAAATAGAAGATTTACCCTTAACGAAAATACTGTGGCCGGAAGCCTCTTATCCTTACCTAAAAAGATTATTTTCTCCTCTCTATGGCAGGAAAATAGATTCATACTTCAAATCGGTGCGAGAAGGGGTCTTCCATTCGACCTATTTTACCACTTACCCCAGTCTCAAGATACCGCAAGTCTTGACGGTGCACGATATGACTTATGAGAGGTTTCCGGAATTCTTCCAATCTCTGGGTGGTAGACGTTTTATCCAGCAAAAGAAAAGATGTATCGAACAAGCCGAGGCTGTCATCTGCGTATCTCGGGCGACAAAAGAGTCTCTTCGCGAGATGTATGATGTGGCCGAAGAAAAACTCACGGTCATTCACCACGGGATTAGCAAAATTTTTAACCTTAGTCCGGAACGACCGACAAGAGAAGAACTTGTCAGGAAGTATGATTTATCCAGGCCATTCTTTTTGTTTGTCGGATATCGAGGCCGGTACAAGAATTTTCCGTTCTTTGCAAGATCATTCGCGCGGTTCAATCTCGATAAAGGTTTTGATCTCGTTCTGGTCGGCGGCGAAGCTCTTGCTCGAGAGGAACATAAGAATTTGATTTCTTTGGGGATGCGAGGACGAGTAAAGCATCTTCTGAATATCAGCGAAATAGAACTCAAGAGTCTGTATCAACTCTGTGAGGCCTTTGTCTTTCCGTCACTGGACGAAGGTTTTGGTCTGCCGATTTTGGAAGGTCTTGGTTGCGGGGCTCGAGTGGTGGCTTCAGATCTACCGGTTTTCAGAGAGATCGCGGGCGATCAGCTGTCTTATTTTGATCCGAGGGACGAGCAAAGTTTGATTGACGCGCTGGAACAAGTTGTTGATAAAAAAATTTCCGAAAAAGAAATAAGGACGATTTCCGAAAATATTTCGAATACCTACACCTGGGACAAGTGCGCCGAAAAGACGATGGATCTATACGAAAAACTCGCGAGAAAGCCTAAATTATAATGTCTGACGAAAACAAAAAACTAATTTCAAAGATAGTCATTGAGAGGGAACGGTTGCGAAATGTCGGCCGGGTGACGCGACTAATGAGAGATCCGCGGCGCGCCTTGCCTTTCTATCTGCTTGCCGTCATTAGTCATCTCATCCCCTACAAGATTAGTTTCAAGACCTTGTGGGGGAAGAAGATGACATGTTATCTTCCCGAGGGCAATACTTTTTATTATTACGGTTATTGTGAGGCCAATCTGACCAATTTTTTTATCAGACTGGTCAAGGCGGGCGATCATTTTTTTGATGTTGGCGCTCACGTTGGTTTTTATTCGATGTTGACCTCTCTTCTCGTTGAATCGACCGGGAAAGTGGTCAGTTTCGAGCCGACCCCTTGGACCTACTTGCTTTTGGAGAAAAATGTTTCTGGCTTGGCGAACGTGGGAACGATTAACAAAGCGGTCGGCGATTCTGAAGGTGTGGTGGCGCTCCACGATTATGGGCCCGGATACGGAGCCTATAATAGTCTAAACAAGAAATGGGCCGAGACGATGCTTAAGAATAGGAAGAAGAGTCGTATTCTGGTTGAGGCGACCACTCTCGACGATTATTGTTCAAGAAATTCAATTTATCCGAACGTTCTGAAAATAGATACGGAAGGATTTGAATTTCAGGTCTTGCAAGGAGCGAAAAACTTAATTGTTCAAAACAGCGCAGGACCGAGACCCGTTATTGCTTTGGAGGTCGCGGGAGGAAAATCCTGGGCCACACCGCAAAGACAGGCCATAGAATTTCTGGTCAATCAACGTTTCGTACCATGCGAAATCTCTACCGACGGAAGTCTTCGGCAGGGTATTTTGCAAGATAATTATTCTTATGATAACCTTGCTTTTATCCCGGAAGAACGACTGTCCGAATTAGCATATTTATTCAAACCATGATCATTACGCAATTGACCGGCGGATTGGGCAATCAGCTGTTTCAGTATGCTTGCGGGCGCGCCCTCTCACTTTCGAATGGCGATGTTCTTAAACTTGATCTTGGGAACTACGCGCAAGAAAACTCCGCGCGTCAATATCAACTCGGACATTTTGGAATAGAAGAACAAATCGCCTCTCCGGAAGAGATCGCCAAGGTTAGACGACAACTACCTGTCATTTCGCGTCTTATTCGCGCCTTCCGATTCAGAATTTTAAAAGTTGAATATGTCAGCTTCAAACCTCATCTTCTGAAAAAGACCGGAGATGTATATCTCGAAGGGTATTGGCAGAGTGAGAAATATTTTTCCAGCATCGCCGACACAATTCGGCAAGATTTCAGGTTAAAAGATGGAATGGGATCTCCGGCTGATCGGGTTGCTCAAGAAATCAGTCAAGAAAAATGGCCCGTTAGTCTTCATCTTCGTCGCGGCGACTATGTCGCCGACCCAAAAACCAAGGCTTTACTCAATATCTGTTCGCCCGCTTATTATCAGAAAGCCATAGACTTGATGCTTAGACGTTATCCGGATTCTCGGTTCTTCGTGTTTTCCGATGATATCGAATGGGCTAAGGCGAATCTTCTGCTTCCGACGGCCACCGATTTCGTTTCCGCGCCTGAGATCATGGATTACGAGGAACTAATCCTCATGAGTTATTGCCATCATCACATCATCGCTAACTCCAGTTTTAGCTGGTGGGGAGCGTGGCTTAACTCGCGAACAGATAAGATTGTTGTTGCGCCTCTTGTTTGGTCTCGGGGTCGTAAATCCAAGAAAATCTACAAAGACATCATTCCAGAATCATGGATTCGGATTTAAGGTGAATAGATCAGAATCGCCCGCGTGGCGATCAATCGCTTTTTGCCGATAAAAGTCCAAAGTCAGTTTGAGGCCGTCGTCAATTGCAACGGTTGGTTGCCAGCCGAGTGATTGGCGGATTTTGGCGTCATCAATCGCGTAACGAAAATCATGACCCAAGCGGTCGGCCACGTGTTCGATATAATTCTCATCTCGGCCGGTTAAAGCGATTAATCTTTTGGTAATTTCCAGATTGGTCAATTCGCATCGACCGCCAACGTTATAAATCTCGCCGCTTCGGCCGTGATGGAAGATGGTATCAATGGCCTCCACGTGATCACCAACGTAGATCCAATCACGAACGTTTAAACCTTGACCGTAAAGCGGCACCTTTTCTCCTTTCAATAATTGGGTGATAAAACGGGGAATCAATTTGGTGATGTCTTGGCGCGGACCGTAATTGTTGGAGCAACGGCTGACCACCGCGTCGAGGCCAAAAGTTTGATGGTAAGCCCGAACCAACAACTCGGCCGAGGCTTTAGACGCGCTGTAGGGATTATTTGGCGCCAGCGGGGAGGCTTCACTGAAGGCCGGTTCGTCACTGGTGAGCGCGCCGTAAACTTCATCAGTCGAAATTTGATAAAAACGATTCAATTTGTATTTTTTTGCCAACAAGAGGAGATTGTGGGTGCCGTTGATGTTGGTTTCAATAAAGAGATTGGGATTCTTGATACTAACGTCGACATGGCTCTCGGCGGCAAAATGAATCAGGTCGGTCGGTTGGCGCGCCAGGAAAATTTCCTCGATCCTTTTTAGGTCTCTGATGTCGCCCCGTTCGAAGCGGTAATTTTCGGCGGTTGCCACTTCAATATTGGCCGGGTCCGCCGCCGCGGTTAAAGCGTCAAGGTTGATGAAGAGGTATTGAGGATAACGGGGGACGATTTGATTCAAATAATTGCTCGCGATAAAACCGGCCCCGCCGGTAACGATGATTTTTTTCTCGAAAGTCATTTGCTTCGTTTTGTCTTCTTCTGATAGTGGAGCGAGCCGGCCAACAAGCTGTCGAAAGTGCCGACATCGAACCATTTGCCCTTAAGTTTGGTCGCGTTTAACGCTCTTTGTTTGAGATATTTGTTGTTGACTTCGGTGATTTCATATTCGCCTCGAACTGAAGGGGGAAGGTCAATCATTTTGTCAAAGACCGAATTATCGTAGAGGTAAGCGCCGATTACCGCCCAATTACTCGCCGGTTTCTTCGGCTTCTCGACAATTTTTTTCACGAGACCTTTTGAATCGAGAGTGGCGATGCCAAAGCGGGTCGGGTCGCTGACTTTCTTTAAGAAGATTTGGGCTCCGGTGGCGAATGATTCGATAAAAGGTTTCAAGTTGTCTTCCATCACATTGTCGCCCAACATGAGAAGGCAATTGTCTTGGCCAACGTAATCCTTGGCGATCCAAAGGGCGTTGGCGATCCCGCGAGGTTCGTTTTGGATGCCGTAGACAATTTGAATCTGTTTGCCGGTGCGCTTGGACCGCCAATTTTCGCCCGAACCCAACAGGCTGACGAAATCGTCGAGGTGATGAGGCGAGGTGACAATCATGATTCGATCGACGCCGGCTTGGACCATCTTCTCGATCGGGTAATAGATGATCGGTTTGTCATAGAGAGGAAGCAGGTGTTTGTTGGTCACTTTGGTCATCGGTTGGAGTCTGGTGCCGTTGCCTCCGGCTAAGATTACACCCTTAATCATAATGCTGTTGACTATAACAAATCAGCAACCTCTTTTCTAGTTTTTTTCTGGTGTTTTGATATAATCAGAGAACATATGGAAATCAACCGTTGGCTTCGTTGGGGAATTTTCGCGGGATTGTTTGCTTTGCCGGTCATCCCTTTAATCGTCTCGACCGCTTCGTTTTTCCCGTTTATCACCGGCAAGAACTTCTTCTTCCGGATCGTCACGGAGATTATCCTCGCTTTTTGGGCTATTTTGGTTTTGCGTGATCCCAACGCTCGGCCGAAGCGATCATGGCTGGCTTGGTCGGTGTTGGTTCTGGTGGCGATCGCCGGCGCGGCGACCATCTTCAGTCTTAATCCTTACCGCAGTTTCTGGTCCAACTATGAGCGGATGGGCGGGTACCTTAATCTCTTGCATGTGGGCGCTTATTTCTTAATTTTGATTTCGGTTCTACGGGATAAGATCCAATGGTTCTGGTTGGCCAACGCCTCGCTCTTGGCCAATGTTTACGTGATTGGTCACAGCTTCGCTCAACTGATGGGCTGGGCCGAGATTCACCAAAGCGCTTCGCGTCTGGATGCCTCGCTTGGCAACTCGGCTTACTTGGCGGTCTACGCGCTCTTCCACGTCTTTATCGCCGGTTACTTAGCTTGGACGCGATGGGACAAGAATCGCCTGTTGGCTTATAGTTACGGAATTATCGCTCTGGCCAATAGCGCGGTGCTCTATTATACGGCAACCAGGGGGGCGATTCTGGGTTTGCTTGGTGGGATTCTCGTAACCTTCGTCTTAACGGCGATTTTTGCTCGAGGGCAAACCAAGCGGGTGGCGGCAATCATTGTCGGCCTGGTTCTGGCTCTGGTCGTCGGATTTGTGGCGGTTAAAGACACCTCGTTTATTCGCGGGAATCAGGTCTTGTCGCGTCTGGCTTCGATCTCGCTCAATGACGGCACCACCAAGTCGCGATTTATGATTTGGCGAATGAGCTTGGAAGGGTTCAAAGAACGGCCGATCTTGGGCTTTGGGCCGGAGAATTACAGTTTGGTTTTCGCCAAGCATTACAATCCGGAGATGTACGGCCAGGAGCCTTGGTTTGATCGTTCGCACAACATTTTTCTTGATTGGCTGATCGATGCCGGAGTCCTCGGGCTGATGGCTTACCTGGCGATTTTTGGGGCGGCTTTCTGGTATTTGTGGCGCGATCGCCGGATCTTCGGGGTGGGCGGTTACGTTTTAGCCGGTTTGCTGGCCGGATATCTGTTTCAAAATATTTTTGTCTTTGACAACTTGATCAGTTATCTTTATTTCTTCGCGGTCATCGCTTTTATCCATTTCGTGGCGACGGAGAGGAAAGAAAAAGAAGATAAAATTAAAATCAAGAAGGATCATCAAAACAATAAACAAGAGAGCGAGACGGCGAATGAGGTTAAAGATTTGACCAGGCAGGTGGCGCTGGCGATTATCGGCGTGGCGACCATCGCCAGTCTCTATTACTTCAATTACAAACCGTATTTGGTGTCGGTGGAGTTGATCAGAGCGATTAATCCAAGTCTCTCCAGACCGGACCAAAGTCTGATTTTGTTTCGGAAAATTTTCGAGCGGAACACTTTTGGCTCCAGCGAAGCCTATGAACAATTGCTTAGTCGCACGTTGAGTCACTTAAGCAACTCGCAACTCTCGAAGGAGGTGAAGGCCGGTTTTGTGCAATTGGCCGATCAGCAGTCGATTGCGCAAAGAGAACGTTTCGGCGCCGATGCGCGGTTGAATCTCTTGCTTGGCTCTTATCTAACCAACATGGGACGCTTGGACGAAGGTCTGGCCGTGCTGGAAGAGGCTCATCGGCAGTCACCGAAGAAACAGCACATCATGTTTGAGTTGGCGGTTAATTACGTGCGTCGGGGAGACGCGACTCGGGCAATGGCGATAATCAAACAAGCTTACGACTTGGCGCCGGAATATCCGGAGGCGCGCAAGATGTATGCCTTGCTGCTCTTCTTAACCAATCAACCGGAGTTGGCGCGAACAATTTTGGCGCCGATCAAGAATGATCCAACTTATTTTCTCGATGAACGTTTCGTCGCGGTTTATCGCCAAGCCGGCGATCAAGCGGGACTGGAAGAAATAATGAAGTTGCGCGAAAAATTTTCGGCGCAATAATAAAAAAATTTTTCTTTTGAGTTATCCACAATTTTTTTGAAAAAATGATTGTTGTAAATTTATTTTTAAGCGATAATTAACATTAAGAGTGACAACATTATGATAAAAGGTCGAATGTCGTCAATCGTCTTTTTAAAAAAATAAAAAATAAAAAAAATAAGATCATGGCTGCAAAGAAAAAGGCTAAGAAGACTGCTAAGAAAGCCGCTAAGAAGAAGAAGAAATAACTTTCTTCCCCTCGACGTACACCAAGAAAAAAACTCCGCCTTCGGGGTTTTTTTCTTGGCTCAATATGCTATGATGAAGCCCTATGTTTGATTGGAAAAATTGGTTTAAGCGGGCGGTCGACGACAAATTTGTCCGTTCGGTTGCCCCGGTAGTCAAAGAAATTAACGATCTGGAAGAATCCCTCACTGCTTTAAGCGACGCTGATTTGGCGGCGCGTACCGGCGATTTTAAGACCCGGTTGGCGGCCGGCGCTTCATTGGACAGTTTGTTGGCGGAAGCTTTTGCCACGGTCCGAGAAACCGCGCGGCGCCGGCTCGGGCAACGTCATTTCGACGTCCAGCTCGTCGGCGGAATCGCTTTGCATCGCGGCCGAATTGCCGAGATGCGCACCGGTGAGGGTAAGACTCTGGTGGCGACTTTGCCGGTGTATCTCAACGCTCTCTCCGGCCAAGGAGTTCACGTGGTGACGGTTAACGATTATCTGGCTCGACGCGACGCGGTCTGGATGGGGCAAATTTATGATTTTCTCGGGCTCTCGATCGGGGTCTTAAACAGCCAAACTTCTTATCGTTATGATCCGTCTCATCAAGATTTGGATCAAGCCAGAGACGCCGAAGGGTCTTTCCGGGTGGTGCATGAATTCTTGCGTCCGTGTTCTCGCGCTGAGGCTTACTCGGCTGATATCGTCTACGGCGCCAACAACGAATACGGTTTCGATTATTTGCGCGACAACATGGCTTACGCGCCGGCCGAGCGGGTGCAGCGCCTAGAGGCTTCCGCGCGTCATCATTTTGCTATCATCGACGAGGTGGACTCCATCTTGATCGATGAAGCGCGCACCCCGCTCATTATCTCGGCCCCATCCGGCGAGTCGGAGAAGCTCTACGCCACCTTCACTCGGATTGCCGGACAATTGACTAAAGATGAAGATTACACCGTTGACGAGAAGATGAAAGCGATCTCGCTGACCGACGACGGGATCACCAAAGCCGAACAAGCGCTTGGGGTTGATAATATTTATACCGACAAGGGGATCAAGTATGTGCACCACTTGGAAACGGCGGTCCGAGCCAAAGCCCTTTTCGAACGGGATCGTCATTACGTGGTCCGCGATGACGAGGTGGTGATTGTGGATGAATTCACCGGTCGGCTCCAACCCGGTCGACGCTGGAGCGAAGGTTTGCATCAGGCGATTGAGTCTAAAGAAGGGGTCACGGTCAAAGCCGAATCGCGCACCTTCGCCACCATTACCTTGCAGAACTACTTCAGACTGTACCAGAAGTTGGCCGGTATGACCGGCACCGCTCAAACCTCGGCTGAAGAATTTTTAAAAGTTTACGGCTTGGATGTGGTGGCGGTGCCGGCTAATCGGGGGAGTCGCCGTCTTGACCTGCCTGACCAAATCTTCCAAACCGAGAAGGGTAAATTCCAAGCGGTGGCGCGCACGGTGGCCGAGTTGCATCGCCGGGGTCAGCCGGTCTTGGTGGGCACCGCTTCGATTGAGAAAAACGAATTACTCTCCGCTTATTTCAAAAAAGAAGGAATTCCGCACAAACTCTTGAACGCCAAGAATCACGAAGAGGAGGGTCTGGTGATTGCTAGCGCCGGCGCCAAAGGGGCGGTGGTGATCGCCACCAATATGGCCGGTCGCGGGGTTGATATTAAACTCGGCGGGCCAACGCCAACCGAGGCCGAAGCGGAAGCGGTGAAGAGCTTAGGCGGCCTCTTCGTCCTCGGCACTGAGCGGCACGAAGCTCGGCGGATCGACAATCAATTGCGCGGACGAGCCGGTCGCCAGGGCGATTTGGGCAGTACGCAATTTTACGTCTCCCTCGAAGACGATCTGATGCGAGTTTTCGGTTCCGATCGGATCAAGCGGATGATGGGACGGTTTGGCATTCCCGAAGACGAGCCGATCGAAAACAGGCTGGTCTCTAAAGCGCTCGAGAGCGCGCAAAGCAAGATCGAAGGTCTGAACTTCGATATGCGCAAGCACTTGCTTGAATATGACGACGTGGTCAGTCATCAACGCCAGACTATTTACGAGCGACGCAACGCGATTCTCTTGGGTCAAACTCAAGCGGTCGAGGAATTCATCACCCAGGCCTTCTTGGCTTTATCGCTAACCGAGGCGGGGAAAAAAGAATTGGAGCAAAAAATTGAAGCCAGACGCGAGGCCTTGGGCGGGGATAATTTTATCGTCAATGCTAGGCGACTCATCTTGCAGGTGATTGATCTGCATTGGGTGGAACACTTGGAGGCGATTGATTACTTGCGCGGCAGTGTTCGTCTGCGAGCTTACGGTCAACGCGATCCGTTGGTGGAATTCAAGAAGGAGGGCTTGCGTCTCTTTAAAGAAACCGAGGCGGCGATCTTCGAAGATGTCCTCGGCTATTTGGCCAATCTGGGCGCCGAAGTAAAAGCCGAACAAGTCTCGTTGGAAGCGGTGCATGATTCGGCCGCTTCGATCACCGGCGCTGACCACCCGGTTGCCAAACCTCAAGTCTTAAACCAAGCCGGCCAAAAAGTCGGTCGCAACGACCCTTGCCCATGTGGCAGTGGTAAGAAGTATAAAAAGTGCCATGGAGCGTAGTAATAAAAACTATAGAAATTTCTCGTGAGTGGAACTTTGGTCAGAATAAAGTCCTAGCAGATAAGCTCAAGCAACTTGTACTAAATGGCAACAAGAAAGCTACAACGGGGCTTTATTATGAAAGAAAGAAAATTCCAAAAGTGGGTGACTACAAAATTATTTTGGATTCAGACGAAAAACCTTCCTGTATCATTAGGTGTACGAATGTCGAGATCAAACCTTTTTTAGAAGTTGATTATGACTTTATAGAGAAAGAAGGGGAGGGAGATAAGGATATTGAAGAATGGAGAGAAAAGCATCGTAAATTTTTCAATCTTGAAAGCGATAAGGTAAAAGTCATTTGTGAAGAATTTGAGGTGGTCTCGAGAAAATAGAAATAAATCAAAAAATGTCACGGTGTATAAGGAAGTAGATATGGTGAAAAAACCCGCCAAGCGCTTGGCGGGTTTTTTGATTGACAAAAAATAACTTTAGACTATGATAATATCATATTATAATATAACATTAATAAACCTATGGCGACTTTATCTATCCCCCTGACTAAAAATCTCGAAGAATTCATCGAAATGGAAGTACGACTTGGCCGGTCGGAGAATAAGGCTTCGGTGGTACGTCGAGCGCTTCGGCTACTGGCGGAAGAAGAAGCGGTGGCTTCGGTGTTGAAAGCTGATCAGGAAATTCGTGAAGGTAAGGTGTTCTCAGGTGATTTAAAGAAACTCTCGCGTAAATTTTCTCGTTAATCTAGTAAAATGAAGATCTTTTACGCGCCGGTCTTTTTGCGACAGTTTGGCAAACTGGAACCTGATCTCCAAGACGAGATTGTGCTTAAAATTGAGAGCTTTAGGCTTGGCCGGGATCCTCAACAACTTAAAATTCACAAACTTAAGGGTAAATTATCTGGTCACTTTAGTTTCTCTGTCAATTACCGTTTCCGGATTGTTTTTGTCTATCGCACTAAAACCGAAGTGATTCTTACTTCTGTTGGCGATCATGACGTTTATAAATAGAAGTTTGGCGGTGTCTTATAAAGGACAACCATTAGGCGTTGAGTTTAAAGAGTCTTTTAGGACTGTCCTTTAGACAAATTCTCACCCTCGGGGTGAGAATTTGTCTTTGAGGTGTCCGTCGCGGCGGATGGGTTGAAACAATTTAACTTTAAATCCGGCTTTAGTTATTAGAATCCTTGCATTTAGTTGACACTTCTGCTAGTAATGTGTCCAGCATTGGAACCCGGGATATTGCTCTTTGTGAATTGATTTGCCCTTTTTAGTCTTTATTATTTTCCGACTAATTCGGCGCATGATTAATTCAACTGTGAAAAAACTACTCATTCTTGTCCTGTTTACAGGACTATTTGCGGTGTCGGTGATACCGGTATCGGCCGAGGAAGTGGTAGTTGAACCAGTTGAAATAACCGTGGTTGAAGAGATCGCTGAAGCGACATCTACTGAACCTTTGGCGGAAATCATTACCGAGTCTGCCTCGGTTGAAATTATCGAAGTTCAATTGATGACCGAAACTGCTCCGGTTACGATGCCGGTTGAAGCCGTTGCTTTTCACGCCAATGCCGCGGTGACTAAAGCGGCGGAAGATAATTTAGCGGTCAGCGCCGAACAAGGTCAAGATACTTCCGGTCCGGACGCGATTCCGACCGACAATTTGGCGGTTAGCGCTGAAACTGAATTCACGGCTAACCCGGGTGTCGCGGCCGACAACTTAGCGATTAGTGTTGAGATTGATTTCAACACCTTAGCTCTACCGCCACCGGGAACAAGTGATCTCTTGGCGATCAGCAGCGAAAATAGCTTCACCACTTCTAATCTCCCTCCGACCAGCGATAATTTGGCGGTTAGTGGGGAAAACCGGTTCACAACCAATACTAACGGTGGCGGTGGTCCCGGACCCAGTCCGGTGGATACCCTGACGATTAGTGCCGAAAACAATTTTAATACAACGACTGGTGGTGTCAGTGGCAACGACACTTTAACCATCAGTGACGAAAACAATTTCACCACTACGATCGGTGGCGGTGGTCCCGGACCCAATCCGGTTGACACTCTCACGATCAGTGCCGAAAACAACTTCACGACCACTGGCTTACCGACCGATAGCACTTTAACCATTAGTGAGGAGAACAACTTCACTACGACAATGGGCGGTGGTGGCCCAGGTCCGGATCCTGATCCTGATCCGACTTTAACTATCAGTGCCGAAAACAATTTTACTACCACCACGGGTGGCGGTGGCGGTGGCGAAGATCCCAATTTGTCCATTAGCGAAGAAATGTCCTTTACGACAACTTCGGGTGGCGGTGGCGGTGGCGGTGGTTGCCTCAATTGCGGCGGTAGCGGATCGACGATTGTTCCGACGTCGGAATTTCGTTGCGAACTCTATCTGAAGGATTATATTAAATTTGGCCGAGCGAATAATCGTTTTGAAGTAATCAAACTGCAAGTATTTTTACGGGTGTTTGAAGGGTTTACCGATTTGCCCATTACCGGCGTTTATGACTTGGCCACTTTCCGCGCGGTTGAGATTTTCCAACAACGCTATTTACGCGATGTGTTGACACCGTGGGGCATTGGTGATCCGACCGGTTATGTTTATATCACCACTCGCTTGGCGATCAATCATCTTTATTGCGGTCAAGATACCGCCAATGATCTGGATTTGCGTTATCGTTTCGAACAAGAATACCGACGCGCCATCATTGATCTCGATTTGGAATTGCCGGCTGAGTTGGAAGACGGTTATTCTGTCAGCACCACTACCGCCACGACCACCACCTCGGTGGTGAAAGAGAATTTCCTGTTGGCCGGATTAGGCAACCTGTTTGATTTTATTGGCGCGAACCTGTGTTGGCTGTTGAATTTGCTTCTGCTCTTGATTATCTTGTTTTTGCTCTGGCTTCTCTGGCTGGTGACCAAAGACGAGCAGGAGAAAGAAGTTCCGATCGACCGCGTCTCTTCTCTCAATAACTCTTCCTTTTTTCCCGGGGCGGTGCCTCTGTCTGAAGTGTTGACGCGGGAAGATGAAGAAGTTTTAGCCGAATTGGCCGAGCAAGAAGAGACAATTCTGCCGGCGGCCAACAATAATCCGGATCAAGAGGCGATCCCGCTTGGTCCGGAAGGCGGTTCGGCGGAAGAACGGTGAGTCGTTTGATCCTTGACAATTGATCAATTTGTTGGTATTGCTTAAATAGGGTTGTTTGTCAATTCTGTTTTACTTACCGGTACTCTAAACCGGGCCAGAAACCCGAAAAAGGAGGTTCGTGATGAAGAAGTTATTGTTGGTCTTGTTGGCGCCGATCTTGTTGGCTGGTTGTCCGCCGGTGGGAACCGAATGTGTCGTTGAGGGGGAAATTTTTGCCCTTGACGGTAGCCGTTCCACGGTCGTTCTCTCAACCGAGGAAGGGCAGTGTGCCGCGGGCGGAGTGATTATCTCTGTCTATGATTGCCGGCCCGTTGTCGGCAATATCGTTGTCCAATACTGGAGTGAGCGGTCGGGGTTTGAGTCTTTCTCGATCATTGTGCCACCGTTTGTCTCCGAAGAAGAAAAAACTTTTGAGCCGAGCGATCTGGATTGGTTTTTGGCCGGTTTGATTATCGGTAACGGACCATTGTTCGTCAGCAATGCCGAGTCTTTCGACTTGATCGTGCCGGTTTTCCCCGGAGCGATCGAGTACGAAGTGACCATTCCGTTTGCGGACGGCGAGAGAATTTTCTTCTTCGGCGGACCCAATCACCCCGACTGCTTTGTTGCCGGCGAGGGTGAAGGTGAAGGTGAGGGAGAGGGCGAAGGCGAAGGCGAAATTCTCGTCGTCGTACCCAATCTTCTCAATCGCAATTTGGCTCAAGCCGAGGTTTTGCTCGAAAATGCGGGTCTCGGGGTTGGGCAAGTTACAACCGCTTCGAGCAGTATTGTGGCGATCGGCCTGGTGGCTGACTGGTCCGATCGGGGCGAGATCGTTCCGCTCGGCACATTGGTGGACTTGATAATTTCCACCGGGCCGGAAACGGTGACGGTACCCGAAGTTGTCGGTTGGCCCGAAGACGATGCTCGCGAACAGCTCGAAAATCTCGGGTTGGTGGTGGGTGTCAACTATGAGTGTCACGACACGGTTTCGGCCGGACGAGTGACGCGCGTGGTGCCGTCGCAAGGCAGTGTGGTCAATGTTGGTTCGACCGTGACGATCTTCGTTTCGATCGGGGATTGTCCGCCAGAGACGGTAGCGGTGCCGACCTTGGTCGGCCTGTTGCGGGCGGTGGCGGAAACGTCACTGGCCAATGCCGGGCTTTTGGTCGGTACGATTTCGGAGGCGTACAGTTCGACAGTTGAGGTCGGGCGAGTGTCTGACTCCGATCCGATTGTGGGGACAATTGTCTCGGTCGGTTCGGCGGTCGACTTGACCGTTTCGCTTGGACCGGTGATCCCGCCGGAAATGTCTGTGACGATCACGGCGCCCTTGGCCGGATCGGTTTACGAGGTCGGCTCGGCGGTTGAAGTTAATGTCGTAGCGACCGGTGATCCCGCCGGCGGACCTTACAAGTTGGTGGTCCGCAACGCCGAGTTGACCACGCAGACGGTTCTCGACGCTTCATTGGATTTCACGTACAGTTTCGACTTCACGTTGAATCTGGTGGGCAGCGGTACGTTTACCGCGTACTTGGAGGCGAATGGCGGCTCTTACGCCGAAACGTTCATCTCCTATTCTGTTGTTCTTTAAGTGCTTTGGGCCGAGTTCGCGATCTAGCGACCTCGGCCCTTTTTATTATTGATCGGATGGATTATCGTTGACAATTTATAATAAAAATGTTAATAAGGAGGTTGCGTGGCGATCTTTGACAATTGAATTAAGGCATTCAGACACAACGACATGAGGAGTAAGAACGATGGAATCGAAAAGGATGAACGCAATTTTGGTTTTGGTGTCCCTGCCGTTACTGGGGATTAACTGCGAGACAAGAAATTTGAACGAGATCAATGTTCCGTTGCCGGCCATTACGATCGACAGTCGTTTTGTTCTGTCCGAGGCGGCAGCCAATCTTGTCAGTGACCGAGAGAGTCCTTTTGTGACTTTCACTTATCTCCCTGTCGTTGGCAGTGATAACGTTTATGACAGTGTCATCTACGGCATGGTCTACGGCGTGGACCCTAGTCAACACCAGATTGCCTCCTACCTCAAGGTGGACGGTAATTTTTGGTCTAGGCCGGCGGTCGGATCGTTGGCTGACATCGTTCCGGTTTCCGGCCCGCTCTCCTTTTCAGTTTACGATGGTATCTTTGCGCAATGGGTATTCACTTACAGCAGTTCGAACGAAGCAATAGACGATTGGGACGCCACGGAAATCCTGACCTTTGTCGTGCCTAAGGGCACGGTGGTTCCGGCTTGCGCGCCTTGTTGGGGTTGGAAAGGGGATCCCGTGGTTCCGGAAGCCGTGACTTCCGGACGTTACTTCAGAAATTCCTTGGAGCAATCCCTGTCAAACCTGTACACCATCCCAGAGTTTGGCTATGATCCAAGATTTGAAGATTTGGATAACGACTTAATTATCGACAGCGCTTGGGCGCGTTTTTTCGACTATGTGGTTAAGACCCCAGACGCGCCTTTGCATCAAGAGGTGATGCAGGCTTATGTTCACAACCTTGCTGAGGCCAGAATGACCGCCTTCGGTATCACTCAAAATCTGTTCAACTTCATGGACATGAATGATGCCATCGTTGTTTTGGCCGGCTCAATGACCTTCGGTCAAACGGGTATCGTCGATACCATCAATTCAGGCTTGAATGATCAGAGAATTAGGGCCGTCTTGCCAAATTTGCCCACCAATCTAGATTTGGCTGGGTTTATCTCAATCCCAGAGCTTGGACGTGGCGGTGATCTGGATGGGGACGGGCAATCCAACTACCAGGAGTACGCCGGCGGGGTTGGCACTCCCGATGGATTCGACGGGTTTATCGATAACGTGGTTAACCCTGATATTGCGGGTAACTTTATGAATTATCCACAATACTATCTGGCGATTCAAATCAGAGTTCCTGCTGGGTATTCGGAAAGTGATGTTCAGGAAACGGGTACATTTTCAGTCACTCATCTGCCTTTTGGCAATCGGGCTTATCGGTTTCAGGATGTCGTGTCTATGGCCTATGAAGCGTCGAATGACGCCTTGGTCTTTAGTCATTTCGAAGGGCTTGACGCCGGTCACGTCGCTTATCATGGTTACGATGATTGGCATGAAGCAGGTGTGTACTCAATTAAGATAAATGGCCCCACGAGCCTCACGGCGGTTTTTGTGACCAAGGTCGAAGAAGAACGTGTTCTCGTTCCCGACTTGATCGGCCTGACGGAAACCCAAGCGATTGCCAAGATCGGGGAAACCTGTTTCGTTGTCGGTCAGATTAGCCGACTCAATAGCCAAACGGTTCCCGCTGGCCGAGTGGTTAACTGGAGTTTCCAGGGGTTAACGGAACCTTGCGGTGCCGTTATCAATTTGACCGTTTCGCTTGGTCCGGCGACACCGCCGGAGATGTTGGTGACCATTACTTCGCCGGCACCAGGTTTGGTCTACGAAGTTGGAGCTTTGGTTCCAGTCAGAGTGATCGCCACCGGTGATTCAGCCGGCGGACCTTACAAGTTGGTGGTTCGCAACGCCGAGTTGTCTGCGCCGGCCGTGTCAGCGGTGATTCTCGATTTTGAATACAGTTTTAACTTTACGTTGAATCTGGAGGGGAGCGGTTATTTTACCGCTTACCTGGAAAGCGCTTCGGGTGCTTCGACGGAGAATTATCTGGCTTACTCCGTGGTTGCTGTCCGATAGCATTGTTCTTTGAGTTTTTTGGCCGAGTTCACCTTAGGGTGACCTCGGCCTTTTATCTTGACATTAAGTTGTCGTTGTGCTAGTAATATATAAATCAAGGATCGAAAAAAATGAAGATTATTAAAGTTTTTAGCTATATTATAGATAAGAAAGTTATGAATAAATTCGCAAAAATCGCCGGTGTCAGCTTGGCCACTCTGGTTTTGGCCGCTTTCTCGGCTCAAATCGCTTTGGCGGCGGTAACCGCGACAATTACGTCACCCGTGGCCGGTTCGACCTATAATGTGGGTCAGACAGTCAATTTGGCTGCGGCTAGTTCGGGAACCAATCTGACCGTCAATTATGTCTGGTCTTTCAGTGATGGTACCGCCGGTTTTACCGGTCAGACCGGCTCCGTGGCCTTCTCTACGCCTGGCACCAAAACCATCACCGTGATGGCGGGCGATTCGTCCGGCGCCAACGATGTGGAGACTGTTAACATCACGGTCAACGCCACGGCTTCGCAGAAGCCGGTGATCAGCAACATTGACTGGAAGGATGTGACGCAAACCGGCGTCACCATCACTTGGGACACCAACATCCCGGCCACCAGTCGGGTGATCTACGATACGGTGAGTCACCCCGGTACGCCTGATAGCGCCGCCGCGCCGAACTTCGGTTATGCCAATTCGACCACCGAAGCGGACGTCACGACCAAGGTGACCAATCACTCAGTCACGATCACCGGACTTGCTCCGGGCACCAAGTATTACTTCCGCGTTTTGTCGCGAGGTTAAGTTAAGGAGACACCGAGGATCGTTCTCCAAGGGCCTTTATAATGACGGTTCTCGGTGACGATCCAAAACCCCGCCGCTTTCCAAGCGGCGGGGTTTTGGTTATGATAAGCAAATGAAATTGCGCGCCAACTTCCCCCTCGCCACCGTCAACACTTTCCGCTTGGGCGGGCCGGCGCGTTTTTATTTACGCACGGCCAAATCAGAAGAAGCCGTGGCGGCGATTGTTTCGGCGCAAGCCCTCGGTCTGCCTTATTATCTCTTGGCTGGCGGTAGCAATACGGTTTTTGCTGACAGCGGCTTTCCCGGTTTGGTCATCCATTTCTATCAACCGATACCGACAACCGAAGATCTTGTTTTTAAGAATAACCGGGTAATTGTTTCGGCGGCGATGCCGTTGATGAGTTTAGTTGAAGCGACGGCTCGACGCGGATTGTCCGGGTTGGAGAAGTTGTCGGCCATTCCCGGCGGTGTCGGCGGGGCGGTGGTGGGCAATGCTGGCGCTTACGGTCAATCCATTGGCGAGGTGGTGGAGTGGGTGGAGATTTTTGACGGCGAAAGAGTTCGACGTTTAGCAAAAACTGAATGTCGATTTAGTTATCGTCATAGCGGGCTTAAAGACAAGGGCTGGTTGGTGCTCTCGGTCGGATTGAAATTGCGCGCCGGTCGGGCGACAACCCTCAAGGCCGAAGTGGCGCGCATTGCCAAACTGCGCTGGCAGAAATTCGGTCGTCGGCCCGTCTCCGCCGGTAGTTTCTTTAAAAATGTTTTTGTCTCCAAAATCAAGCCGGCGGTGGCGCAGCGCTTTGATCAAAACAAGATTATTGATGGTCGGATGCCAGCCGGTTACGTCTTGGGCGAGGCTGGCGGTCAGGGTCTCTCGGTTGGCGGGATTCGGGTATCGCCTTTTCATAATAATTTTTTGCTTAATGATGGCACCGGCACGACCCGGGATTTGATCAAACTGACAACTAAAATGAAGAACCTGGTCCGACGCAAATTTGGGATTGAATTGGAAGCGGAAGTCCGAGTGGTGGTATGATGAAAGAGATGAAATATCGAGCAATCATTGGTCTGGAGATTCACGCCGAACTTAAAACGGCGACGAAGATGTTTTGTCGCTGCCGCAACGATGCCTTGGAGCGTCGGCCAAACTGGCATATTTGTCCGGTTTGCACCGCGCAACCCGGCGCTTTGCCGGTGGCCAACTTGGAGGCGGTGCGACAAGTTTTGCGCGTGGGAACGGCTTTGGGCGGTCAGCTGGCTGACTTTACCGAGTTTGACCGGAAGAATTATTTTTATCCCGATATTCCCAAGGGTTATCAGATCAGCCAATACGAGCACCCTTTGGTTTCCGGGGGCAGTTTGCGCGAGGTGGCGATCACTCGCGTGCATTTGGAAGAAGATACAGCCAAATCGACCCACTCCGGATCAACCGACGAGAGTTTGATTGATTTTAATCGTTCCGGCCTGCCTTTGATGGAATTGGTGACCGAACCGGTGATTCATGACGCCAAAACCGCGGTTTCTTTTGCCAAAGAACTTCAATTGCTTTTGCGTTATCTGGAGGCTTCAGAGGCAAACATGGAACAGGGTCAAATGAGAGTAGAAGCGAATATCAGTGTTCAAGATCCTGGTTGGGAGTATCTTAAATTAGAAAGTAAAGATCGGGGCCCTTACGCTTGGATAAATACAAATATTGATGTTGAGATAAAAAATGAGATGAATGCCAAGGTAGAAGTTAAAAATCTCAATTCATTCCGGGCGGTGGAGCGGGCGGTTGAATTTGAGATCAAACGTCAGACTGAAGAGCTTGAGGCCGGGCGCAAGATTATTCAAGAGACTCGTGGTTGGGATGAAACCAATCAACGGACCTTCTCTCAACGGAAGAAAGAATCGTCGCATGATTACCGTTACTTTCCCGAGCCGGACTTGCCCAAAATTTTTGTCAGCGAAATTCTCGAATTCCAAAACTTGGCGGCGACTCTGCCCGAGTTGCCTTGGCAGAAGCGCGAGCGTTACGAAAAAGTTTTCGGTTTGAAATCCGAAGATGTTGAAGTGTTTGTGGCTGATTTGGATTTGGCCGAGTGGTTTGATGAAGTGGCGATTGCCTTAGTTCCGAAGGGTAACCCTTCGGAACCCGAAGGGTTACCCTTCGGAACCGCGGGGGTGAACTTGGCTCAAACTGCGGCCAATTACGTTACTTCGGATATTGCCGGGGCGCGCAAGGCCGGCGGCGAGATTAAGTTGCCGCCGGCTGGCGATTTTGCCGAGCTGGTTAAATTGGTTTCGGCTGGCGAAGTGTCGTCTCGAGGGGCTAAAGATATTTTGGCGGTGATGCTTAACGAAGGGGGCAAGCCTAAAATTATTGCCGAGGCTAAGGGTTTGTATCAGGTGCACGACGAGAGCGCGATTGGCGCGATCGTGGATCAAGTGATTGCCGAAAATCAAAATGTTTTTGCCGAATATCGCGCCGGCAAAGAAAAGTCGTTGCAGTTTTTGATTGGTCAAGCGATGAAGGCGAGTCGCGGCGCCGCTAACCCGACCTTGCTGGCGAAATTGTTTGCCGAACGAGCGCAAAAAAGTTAAAATTGGGTTCTTAGCAATTAATCCTCTAAAAAATTAAAATCATGGCCAAGATCAAAATAGCGATTAACGGGTTTGGGCGAATTGGACGGTCCTTTGCTCGGTTGGCGGCGAAGCGCTCCGACTTAGAGTTGGTGGCGATCAATGATCTGGGCGATTTGGGCAACTTGGCTTATCTTTTTAAATACGACAGCGCTTACGGCAAGTTTGCTGGCGAGGTGGCAACGGGTGAGAACCAGATGATGATTGACGGACGATCTGTTAAGTTTTTACAAGAGAGAGATCCGGCGCTATTGCCTTGGGGGCAACTGGGGATCGACGTGGTGGTGGAGGCGACTGGGGTGTTTCAAACTTACGCCAAGGCCAAGGCTCATCTCGATGCCGGCGCTCGGCGGATTGTGATTACGGCGCCGGTGAAGGATGACTTGCCGACCGGAGTGCCCGGGGGCACCTTCTTATCGGGGATTAACGATGGCGCTCTGGGCGATCAAGTGATGACTTCTAATGGTTCTTGCACCACCAACTGCACGGCGCCGGTGATCAAAATTTTGGACGAAGCGTTGGGGATTGAGAAAGCCTTACTCAATACCATCCACGCTTATACCGCGACCCAGAAGCTGGTGGACGTGGCCGATGACAAAGATTGGCGTCGGGGTCGGGCCGGCGCCGCCAATCTCATCCCTTCCACCACCGGCGCCGCCGTAGCCGTGGGGCAAGTGATTCCTTCGATGCAGGGTAAGTTTGACGGCATCGCCGTGCGGGTGCCGGTGATCTCCGGTTCGTTGATCGACGTCACTTTTATCTCGAAAAAGAATACCTCGGTTGAAGAAGTGAATAAAATTTTGACTCAAGCCGCGGCTGATCCGCAGTGGGCCAAGACTTTCGCTGTCACCACTGAAGCGATTGTTTCGTCTGATATCTTGGGCAGTCCGTATGCCTCGATCGCCGATCTCTCCTTCACTAAAGTGGTTGGAGGCAATTTGGTTAAGGTCCTGGCCTGGTACGACAACGAAGCCGGTTACACTCATACATTGATTGAGCATGTGCTCAAATTGGGGCAATAGAATTTATTTGGTGTTATAATTGAACCATGAAAATTTATCTGGCGGCGGATCATGCCGGGTTTGCGCTGAAGGAGGCGATTAAGAAACATCTCAAAGGTCAGGGTTTAACCGTGGAGGATCAAGGCGCTTTTGCGCTTGATCCGGAAGATGATTATACTGACTATGTGAAGATTGTGGCCAAGTTGATTCAGAGCGAACCGGAGAGTCGGGGGATTGTTTTGGGCGGTTCCGGTCAAGGTGAAGCGATAGCGGCTAATCGTTTTGCTGGGGTACGGGCGGTAGTGTATTATGGCGGTCCGGAGGAAATAATCAAATTGTCCCGCCAGCATAATGATGCCAACGTGTTGTCGCTGGGAGCGCGTTTTATTAATGAGACCGAAGCTCTCTCTATGGTCGATTTATGGTTGACAACTGATTTTTCTAATGATGAACGTCACCGTCGCCGGCTGAGAGCAATTGACGATCAGACTAGTTCTGGTCGATTGATCTAACTTATTTTTTCATGAAGACCACTCCTTCCGTTATTGCCAAAAATTTCGACGAAGTGCGCACCAAAATCGCGTTGGTGGATGGCTTGGTTGAGTGGGCGGAATTGGATGTGATGGATGGAGTGTTCGTGCCGAATGTTACTTGGCAGATTGCCGACGATCTCCGGTTGCTTGAGGGCAAAACGAAACTCAGCGCTCATCTAATGATCGAAGCGCCCGAGACGGTGGTCGAGGATTGGCAAAGCGGGGCGGATCGTCTGATCGTTCATCTTGAAGCGACCGACGATATGGACGGTTTAATCGAACGTCAAAGCGTTCATTGCCCTCTGGGAGTGGCGCTCAATTTGGCCACGCCGGTCGCCCAAATTTTTCCTTATCTGGATCGAGTCAAGTTGGTGCAATTGATGAGCATTGCTCGGACCGGTTTTGGCGGAGAACTCTTCGATGAGACAGTGTTCGATAAGATTAAAATTTTAAAAAAAGGATATCCGGATGTTAAAATAATCGTGGACGGGGGGATTAGTTTGGAGATAGCGCAAAAACTTCTGACCGCCGGGGCCGATGAGTTGGTGGTTGGCTCGGCGATTTGGAACGCGCCTGATCCGGTGGCCGCTCTTCGTCAATTTCAAACTTTGTCACAATGATTTTAACCAATGAGAAAAAGAAATATTTAGCGGCTACCGCGAGTAAAATTCGTCGGTCGGTGATTGAGATGTTGGTGGAGGCCGGTTCGGGCCATACGGCGGGACCCCTGGGGATGGCCGACATCTTCACCGCGCTTTATTTCGGCCTGTTGAAGCATGATCCCAAACGGTTCGACTGGCCGGAGAGCGATCGTTTGGTTTTATCAAACGGACATATTTGCCCGGTGCTCTATGCGACTCTGGCCGAGGCTGGCCACTTCGAGAAAAAAGAGCTCTCAACTTTACGTCGATATGGCTCGCGCTTGCAAGGTCACCCTCATCGCGAATTTTTGCCGTTCTTGGAGACGAGTTCCGGCCCGTTGGGCGAGGGCTTGTCGCAGGCGGTCGGAATGGCGTTGGCTGATCGAATGGATCGGGGACGAGTTTCGGGCCGATTTTTTTACTGTTTGATGAGCGACGGCGAGTTGCAAGAGGGTCAGACTTGGGAAGCGGTAATGCTGGCCGGCAAAGAACGGCCCCATAATTTAATCGCGATCTTGGATCGCAACAATATTCAAATTGATGGTCACACCGAAGAGGTGATGCCGGTGGAGCCGGTGCGAGCCAAATGGGAGGCCTTCGGTTGGCATGTCTTGGAGATTGATGGCCATAATTTCGAAGAAATTTTTGCCGCGGTGGGTCAGGCTAAGTCGGTTTTTAATCGGCCAACAATGATTATCGCTCACACTACGCCGGGCAAAGGGGTAGTGGAGTTTGAAGGTCGTTATGAGTGGCACGGCAAACCGCCGTCAAAGAAAGAGGGCGAGCAAGCGTTAAAGGAATTGAGAACCTTAAGTGGTCGTTTAAAACATGAAGATTGACCCCAAACTAAATCCCAGACTTTATGAATTGCGCGTCGAGCAAGAAGCCTTGCGTGACGGTTTTGGCCGCGGGTTGGTTCAGGCGGCCGAAAAGAACGACCAAGTGGTTGCCCTGTGCGCCGATTTGTCTGAGTCAACCAAGGTGATTGATTTTGCCAAAAAATTTCCCGAACGTTTCATTGAGTTGGGGGTGGCCGAACAAAATATGGCCTCGGTCGCGGCCGGGATGGCGGTGATGGGTAAGATTCCTTTTATCACTTCTTACGCTATCTTCTCGCCTGGACGCAATTGGGAGCAAATTCGCACCAATATTTGTTATAACAACGTGCCGGTCAAAATCGTCGGCTCGCACGCCGGTCTTAATGTCGGTCCGGACGGTGGTTCGCACCAAATGTTGGAAGACTTGGCTTTAACGCGAGTCTTGCCGCGTCTGACCGTGGTAGCGCCGGCCGACGCGCTGGAGGCGGAGCGGGCGACCTTGGCCGCGGCCAAGTGGGACGGACCGGTCTACCTGCGCTTGGCACGAGAGAAAAGTCCGGTTCTCACCACCGAAGACTCGCCTTTTAAGATTGGCGAGGCCAAGGTGTTGCTCCGACCGGCCAAGCCCGATATGGCGATTATCGCTTGTGGCTTGATGGTTTATCGGTCGCTTCTGGCGGCGCGCAAATTGGAGCGAGAGGGGATCGCCGCGACGGTGATCAACAATCATACGATCAAACCCTTAGACGAAGAGACTTTAATGGACGAGGCGGTGGCGGCCGGCGCCGTGGTGACGGCCGAAGAGCACCAACAAATTGGCGGTTTGGGGAGCGCGGTGGCCGAAATGTTGGCACGCCGTCGGCCCTTACCCCAAGAATTCGTGGCGGTGGCCGACCGTTTCGGCCAGTCTGGCACCCCGGCGGAATTGATGGAGCATTACGGCCTCGGTGTGGACGATATTGTTGAAGCGGTCAAGCGTGTCATTGGTCGGAAAAGAAATTAAATTATAAAAATGATAAAAGATTTTACGGGAATAATTGTGGAGGAAAGTTTGGAAGATGATCGAATCCTAAATGACTTCGAGATAGTCAGCGTTAAAATTTCCAAAGAGGATGAACCGGAAAATCGCTGGCATCTATATAAATAAAGTAAAAATTTCAAAAGGGGGGATTGAAAGTTTGGTCAATCAAATAAAACCCGCTTGGTATATGCATTTTTAGCGGGGCGACAATATTATCGTGGTTTTTAAAGATAAATTTTTTGAATTCAATTACCTCGATAAATCCACTGGGAAAGATGCTGTCGCTTATGGGCTTGCTGCAGGTATTTCGGAAGAACAACTTGATTTTGCTATCGAATAAAAAGTTAAATTAACAATTAATCGTGCGGTCGTCTATTTAATTGTTAATTAATAATTTATCAAAATGGCCAGAGCAAGGGAATTTAACATTAAGAAAATAGTTTTGGAGAGTCTTTTGGCCGCCGGTTCTTTATCGTTGATGTTATTGGCGCCGAACGTTTTGGGCGCAATCGCCAAACTGCAAAAACAAAAACGTCGTTATGATCGACGCTACTATGTTAATCTAATCGTTAAAGAATTAATTATTTCCAACCAGATTGAATATCATGAAAATAGCAAGGGGTTTAAAGTTTTGCGCTTAACTGAAAAGGGTCGGCAAGCTTTGGTTAAGTATGCTCTCAAAGATAAAGTGATAAAAGCGCCTTGGCATTGGGATCGAAAATATCGCGTGATTATTTTTGACATTAAGGAGTTTAAGCGATCCACTAGAAATAAACTCAGACTCTGGTTGGAGCATTTGGGTTTTGTCCGGTTACAAAACAGTGTTTGGGTTCATCCTTACGAATGTCGTGAGGTGGTGATCATGTTAAAATCGCATTTTCATATCGGTAACGAAGTGTTATATATGACGGTTGATTCAATCGAGAATGATAAATGGTTGAGGAAAGAGTTTGATTTGCCAGACTAATTTGAGATAAACAAAGTTAAATTAACAATTAATCGTGCGGTCGTCTATTTATCTATTAATTCTTGACGATCGGTAAATCGCAGTAAGCGGTGAGTTGTTGGGTTATTGGCTGGTTAGCGATTTTAGGAATTAAATCTCGCTGGCGCGGAAGGTGGGGTTGGCCGAGAGACGCGATTCGATCTCGGCGCGAGTCAGTTGACCGGCATGAGGACCAACTTGGGTCACGACTGAGGCGGCGTTAATAGCGCCCCAAGCGAGAGCGGTGGGCAAACCCAGATTAAGCGCCAAGGCGGCCGAACTGGCGGCGGCGAAGGCGTCACCGGCCCCGGTACGTTCCAACGTCTTGGTCTCCCAGGCGGAGATATGCCAAGTTTGACCCACTTCATCCAAACCGGTCGCGCCATTTTCGGCGTCAGTGATAATTATAATCTTGGGTCCCAAATCTCTCATCATCAGCACCAATTTTTTTAAGTCAGGTTCCTCGGTCTTCAAAATAATTTGATATTCGGAACGATTAGCAAAAAAGACGTCGGTGCGAGCGTAAATTTCTTTAAGTTTTTCTCTACCGAATTCGATCTGGGTTGTCCCGGGACTGAAAATTAATTTGGTTTCGGGGTGGTTGTTTAACCACGAAGAGATTTCTCGGTGGAGCAATGAATCAGAGTCGTTAACGGAAGACAAATAGAGCCAATCGGGGGGCGTGATTTCGCTGGGCCAGACATAATTGTTTTCTTCATGTTTGACCAAGATGGTGCGATCATTCAAGTACCACAACACGTAATTGTAATTGGTGGGGCGGCCGGACTGTTTGAGCAAGAGATCAGTGTTTACCCCGGCTTCAATTAAGGTGGCCAAAGTTTTTTGACCGTAAACATCGTCGCCTATGGTCGAAACATAAGCGGTGCTTAAACCCAACTTGGCGACCGCTTGAATCACGTTGGCGCTATTGCCGCCGGCTGGCACTTCGGTCACCGATTCGTAAGGGATCTTGGCGGCAAAATCTAAGCAGATCTGACAATCCGATTTATTGATGTCACAATGGAGTTCCGCTTCTTTGATTTTGATAAAAGCGTCGGTGGCATTGTCGCCGACGGCGACTAGATCAAATTTGGCCATATGATATGATTATAATATGAAAACCTTAAAAGAGACAATTAAAGAGGCGGAAGCGAACCAAACCGCCATCGGTCATTTCAACATTGCCAACTTGGAAGGTCTCTGGGCGATCTTCCGCGCCGCGCAAACGCTCAATTTGCCGGTCATTATCGGTTTGTCGGAAGGCGAGCGCGATTTTGTCGGGGCGCGTCAAGCCCGAGTTTTGGTTTCGAGTCTGCGAGAGGAGTTCGCTTATCCGATTTGGCTCTCAGCCGACCATACTTATTCACTGGATCGCGCCCAAGAAGCGATTGATCTTGGTTACGATCTGATTGTATTCGATCGCAGTGAGTTGCCTTTAGCCGAAAACATCAGCGAAACCAAGAGATGCGTTGAGTATGCCAGGAGCGTTAACCCGGAGATTCTGGTTGAAGGGGAACTTGGTCATATCGGCAAGTCGTCTAAATTGTTGGACTTGGTGCCGGAGGGCGTGGCTTTAACCGGGGCCGGTCTGACCACCGAAGCCGAAGCCAAACAATTAGTCGAAGCCACTGGGGTTGATTTGTTTTCGCCGGCGGTTGGCAATTTCCACGGGATGCTTAAATCCGGCGGCCATCCTCAAATAGATGTCGAACTGATCAAAAAATTGCGTCAAGCCGCCGGGGTGCCTCTGGTGCTGCACGGTGGCTCGGGGATTACCAATGACGGTTTCTCGGCTGCGATCAAAGCGGGTATCTCGATTGTGCACATAAACACCGAATTGCGGGTGGTTTACCGCGACGCCTTAAGGCAAGCCTTGGCCGACGAACCGGACGAGATTGCCCCTTATAAAATTCTCAAAAATGCCGTGACGGCGATGCGCGAAGTGACCGAACGACGGCTCAAGTTGTTTGCCGGACAAGTCAATTGAATAATTTGCTTTTTGGCCGGTTTTTGGTAGACTGGGTCCGTTATGCTTAAATTAAAAGCCGTTTTACGAGACCTTTTAGGTAAGAAAGTAGCCGCGCGTCGAGCCAAAGGAGAGATCCCCGGGGTGGTTTATGGCCGTCAAGCCGAGACCCGGAGCGTTTTCGTGTCGGTAGTTGATTTCAAAAAAGTTTTCAAAGAGGCTGGTGAATCCACCATTATCGCTCTTGATTTGGCTGACCAAACGGTTGACGTGTTGATTAACGAGGTGCAATTTGATCCGATTTCGGACGAGCCGATCCACGTTGACTTCTACCTTGTTCGCCAAGACCAAGAAATTGAAGTGGACGTGCCCCTGGTCTTCGAAGGGATGGCTCCGGCGGTCAAGGAATTGGGCGGCAGTCTGGTTAAGGTTTTGCACGAATTGCCGATTAGCGCTTTGCCCAAGAATTTGCCTCACGACTTGAAGGTGGATCTTTCTTCTTTGATTGAAATTGACAGTCAAATTATGGTCAAAGATCTGGTTTTGCCGGCTGGCGTGGTTTCCACTCTGGATCCGGAAGAAGTGGTGGTTTTGGTGGCCGAAGCGACCGAGGAAGAAACGACCGAGGCTGCTCCGGTGGATTTGTTGGCGATTGAAGTGGAGAAGAAAGGCAAGAAAGAGGAAGGTGCCGAAGCGGAAACCGAGTCTTAATTTATCTTTTCTGTTATAATTGAAGCTATGGTGGAAAAACCGCTTTATTTGGGTTTTGTTGTGTTCGGTTTGATTTGTCTTCTAACCGGAGCCGGTTCGGTTTCGGCGGAAACGGCGGAGGAGAAGGAGGCTCGTCTGAAGGCTGAATTGCAGAAAGTTGAACAAGAAATTGCCGGCCAGAGAGTTTTGCTCCAGAGTCAGCAGAAAGAAACGGCCAGCATCAAACGAGACGTTGACGTTTTGACTTCCAAAATCAACACCGCCCAACTGAATATTAAAGCCAAAAACTTGACCATCGATCGTCTGGGTGGCGATATCGTCAACACTGTGAAGACAATTGAGACTCTGGAGAGCAAACTGACCAAAGAGCAGCGTTCTTTGGTTGAATTGTTGCGGCGGACCAGAGAGTTTGATGACCAGGCTTTTGCCGAAATTATTTTGGCCGAAGAATCTCTCACTGATCTTTTTGTTGATCTGGAACGTTTTCGTTTTATCGAACAGTCAATTCATAACGTTTTGGCCAAAGTTCGCGTTACCAAGGCCGAAACCGAAAAGACCAAGACCCAGCTGGAAATCAAACGCAGTAGCGAAGCTGACGCCAAAAAGGTAATTGAGGAAGAAAAATTAAGAGTGGAACGGCTCAATAATGAACGAAAAATTTATCTCAATATGAGCCAGGCCGAGGAAAACGCTTACCGCAAGATCATTGCGGCCAAGGAACGGGAGCGGGCGGCGATCCGCGACGCGCTCTTCCGTCTGCAAGGCGCCACCAACATCACCTTCGGCCAAGCGTTGGATCACGCTAACTTTGTCGCCAGCAAGATAAAAATTCGTCCGGCCTTCTTGTTGGCGATTATTACTCAAGAGTCCAATCTGGGGCAAAACATCGGCACTTGCAATCGGCCCGGAGATCCGGAAAGCAAGAGTTGGCAAAATATCATGAAGCCGAGTCGCGACATCAAACCCTACTTATCGATTACCAAGAGTCTTGGCCTTGATCCCGCCACCATGCCCTTGTCTTGTCCTTATATGGGTGGTTACGGTGGAGCGATGGGGCCGTCGCAATTCATCCCTTCAACTTGGATTATCTTCATTTCTCGGGTGGTCGCCGTAACCGGCGATAATCCGCCCAGCCCGTGGAATCCTCGCGACGCTTTCGTCGCCTCCGGTCTCTATCTCAACGATTTGGGCGCTGGCGCCATGACTTACACCGCCGAGCGCAATGCCGCTTGTCGTTATTATTCCGGAGCGGCTTGCGCGCCCGGGCGCAAGCCAGCCAACGTTTTCTACGGTGACCAAGTGATGGCCATTGCCACCAAATATCAACAGCAAATCGAGATCTTGCAAAACTAGACTAAAACTGTTATTCTGCAGACCGTATGAAGAAAGAAATTCACCCCCCTTACCACCAAACCAAAATCACTTGCGCTTGCGGTCAGACCCTGACCATCGGTTCGACTTTGCCTGCAATGCAGGTTGAGATTTGCGCCGCTTGCCACCCCTTCTTTACCGGCAACGAAAAAGTGTTAGACTCGGCCGGCCGGGTGGAGAAATTCAAAGCTCGCGCCAAGAAAGCGAGTCGTTAGAGAGTAATGGAGATTAAAGACTTCAGAGCCAATCTTAAAACGGCTTATTTGGCCGGTCTTTTCGACGATCTGACCAACCAAATTGAAGCCGCGCGTCAACTCTCGACCGAGGATGAGACGGTGGCGGAATTGGTGGCCGAAGAAATCAAAGAATTGGAATCGCGACAAAAGGAGCTTTGGCTCCAGATGGAAAATATTCTGGCGCCCAAGGCGGGCGCTGAAGACGAGATCAACACCGTGGTGATGGAGATCAGAGCCGGGGCCGGCGGGGAAGAGGCCTCGCTTTTTGCTCGCGAATTGACTCAAATGTACAGCCGTTACGTCGCGTCCCAGGGTTGGGCGGTCACGCTCTCTGATGAATCGCTCTCGGAATCGGGCGGTTACAAAGAAGTCACTTTCGAAATTATTGGTCCGGGCGCTTATGACGCCTTCCGAAACGAGATGGGGGTGCATCGGGTCCAACGGGTGCCGGCGACCGAGAAATCGGGCCGAGTGCATACCTCCACCGTGTCGGTGGCGGTCTTGCCGGTGCGCGAAATTTCCACGGTGCAAATTAATCCGAGCGATTTGGCAATCGAATTCACTCGTTCAGGCGGGGCCGGCGGCCAGAATGTCAACAAGGTGGAGACGGCGGTGCGCCTGACCCATAAACCGTCGGGGATGATGATTCGCTGCCAAAGTGAGCGAACGCAATTGCGCAATAAAGAGAAGGCGTTGGCGATTCTAGCGGCCAAATTGGAAGATCAAGCCCGCCAAGCCGAAGCGGCCAAATACGCCGCCGAGCGCAAGAGCCAAATCGGCACCGCTGACCGCTCGGAGAAAATTCGCACCTACAACTATCTTCAAGACCGGATCACTGATCACCGCATCAAGAAGTCCTGGCACGGCATCGAGCGCATCTTGGCCGGCGACCTCGGCCCGCTCCTGTCTGACCTCCGTGAGGGTTTAATGGCGGAAGCAGAGAGGATTTGAAAGCAATTTACCAAGAATAAAATTAACAATTAATATAGACGGTCGTACCTTTAATTGATAATTTCGGGGTGGGTTAATTTTTTGCATAAAATTGAAATATCTGTTACACTCTCAAGCGTATGTTAATGAAAGAAGGCGAGGTGGCCTCGCAATCAATTAAAGACGAACAAGTGAAGCGCCTGTTTGATTTGGGCGCGCATTTCGGCTACGCCAAGGAGAGCCGGCACCCTTCGACCAAACCTTTTCTCTTCGGCCTGAAGAATAAGACGGTGATGATTGACTTGGAGAAAACGGCCGAGAGTTTGGAGGGGGCCAAGACCTTCGTCCGCGCGCTCGGTGTGGCCAAGAAGAATCTGATCTTCGTCGGCAATAAGAAAGAGGCCGGTTTGGTCATCCAAGAGGCGGCCGAATCGGTGGATTTGCCCTACGTGACGGAGCGTTGGATTGGCGGGACCCTGACCAATTTCAAGGAAATTCGCAAACGGATTGACCGCTTGGTGGACTTGCGCGATCAAGAAGCCAAAGGTGAATTGATCAAATACACCAAGAAGGAACGCTCGGTGATCGCCAAAGAGGTGTCTGACCTCGATCGGTACTTCAACAGTTTGATCGGTCTGACCAAACTGCCCGGGGCGATCTTCGTGATTGATCCGAAGAAGGAGGCGATTGCCGTGGCGGAAGCGGTCAAGAGCAAAGTGCCGGTGATCGCGCTAGCCAATTCCGACTGCAACTTGGCCGGGGTGGATTATCCGATTGTGGCCAACGATGCCAATCGCCAAGTGATCAAATTTATCGCCGAAGCCTTGGCCAAAGCTTACGCCGAAGGGTTGAAGGAGGGCGAGGCGCAAACGGCCGCGGTTACGCCGAACGTCGCGACGCCAACCCCGCCAACGGCGGCAGTTTAAATTGCTCTTAGTTAATTGATTATTTTTTAAATGATTACCATCGAACAAATCAAAGAACTGCGCGACCGCACCGGCATTTCGATTGCTCAATGCAAACAGGCTTTGGAAGCGGCCGCCGGCGATTTGACCAAAGCGTTGGAATTGTTGAAAGATAAAGGAACGGAGATTGCCGCCAAGAAGTCAACTCGCGAGCTCAAAGCCGGAGCCATTGGGATTTATCTCCACAATAACGGCCAAATTGGCGCCTTGGTCCAACTTCATTCCGAAACCGATTTCGTGGCTAAGAATGCCGATTTCAAACAATTGGCCGATGATTTGGCGATGCATCTGGCGGCGATGAACCCGGCTGACGTGGCGGAGTTGCTGACCCAACCGTTTGTGAAAGATCCCGGGCTATCAGTGGAGGACTTGCTAAAAAGTTTTGTTCAAAAATTCGGCGAGAGAATCGAGATTGCTCGTTTTGCTCGGCTTTCGACGCTCGACTAGCACCGCGAAAATTTTATGGTCTATTACATTTTAGGGATTTTGTCTTTGGTCTCATTGGCGGCGGTGGCGATCATTTTGGGTCGTCAGATTCGGACTAACCGTGAGCGCCAGCTTGATTACGGCAATCTGAAAGATTACCAAGTGACGGCGCTTCTGGTTGATTACTTGGCCTTCCGAATTGTTCGTTTTTGTCGTCTGGTTCTGACCAAGTCCTACCTGTTTTTGGTTCACTTTGTCAAAAATTCGATCTCAACCGCGCGCTACGTGATCGTAAAAATTGAGCGTCGGTTCAACCATTTGGCTTCCGGTCTAGCTAAGCCGGAGGCGATCCACGTCAACGATAAGGTGTCTTCCTTCTTGAAGGAGATTAAAGATTACAAAGAGACGGTGATGGTGGAAATTAAAAACGACGCCGAAAACCGAGAACTTGGGAAATAAATCGGAGCCAGCAGAGGGCTTCGAACCCACGACCTACGGTTTACAAAACCGTTGCTCTACCAACTGAGCTATGCTGGCGCGTCTCTTATTTATACCTAATTTTGACTGAACGGTAAAGCTCGGCTATAATCATTTTATATGATCGAACCGATTGGCAAGCTTCACCCCTTAACCCAAATTACCTGGGGGGCGGTTAAAATTTTTAACGAGTTGGGTTTTACGGTGGCGGAGGGGCCGGAGATTGAGACCGAGTTCAACAACTTCGACGGCTTAAACATCCCGCCCAATCATCCGGCGCGGGCGATGCAAGACACTTTCTGGCTCAAACCGCGAAGCGACGGCAAACTTCTTCGCACTCACATGACAGCCGTTTCTTTCCGGGAATTAGCGAAGAAACGGTTGCCGATGAGGGTGGTCTCGCCCGGGCGGGTCTTCCGCAATGAGGCGACCGATGCCACCCACGAGGCGCAGTTTTATCAATTCGATGCCTTGGCGGTTGATCGCACCGGTGTCATTACCATGGCTGATTTGAAGGGGACGCTCGAACACTTCTATCGCGGTATTTTCGGCGCCGACACCGAGATGAGGATGCGCGCCAGCTTTTTCTCGTTCGTTGAACCCGGCGTGGAAGTGGATATTAAGTGGGGCGATCGTTGGCTCGAAGTGTGCGGGGCCGGCATGCTTCACCCCAATGTCTTTCGGGCGGCCGGAGTTGATCCCGAAGAGTGGCAGGGTTTTGCTTTCGGTAGTACGATTGACCGGCTGGCGATGATCAAGTACGGGGTTGAAGATATCCGGCAATTTTATCAAGGTGATCGGCGCTTCCTCGAGCAATTTTAATCATGCGTTTTACTTACCGACAATTGGCCGATTATTTTACCGACAATTTCCCGTCGGTGGCGGAATTGGCTGAAGGTCTGACCTTCCACGCTTGGGAAGTGGAAGATGTCGCGCCACTTACCGGTGAGGATTTGGAATTCGAAGTGAAAATTTTGCCTGACCGCGCGGGGGATGCCAAAACGCCAGCCGGTTTGGCGCGCGAGATCAACGCGATTTGGCCGGAATTGAAGCCGAAGGAACCTTGGTCGACGGTCACCGCAGATTCGGCCAGACAGGAGATTGTTTTTTCGGTTCAGCAGATCAATGATATTTTGGGTTTGAACTTGAAAGAATCGGAAATCAGCTCTCTGTTGAGACGAGTGGGAGTGGAGATTCTTGGCGGAGAGAACAAATTGACCGCCTTGGTCCCGCCGGCTCGCTCGGATCTTAATCTTAAAGAAGATCTGGCCGATGAAATAATCAGACTTTATGGCTACAACCAACTGCCTTCGCGCTTACTGGCGCCGCGTCCAAACAAGGTGGGGCAAAATGCCGTCGGGTTCAGTTTGGCCAATCGGGTGCGGGCGAAGTTTGTCGCGGCCGGTTACGCGGAAGTTTACAGTTACACTTTTGTCAACGACGGCGAGTTCGAAATAGAGAAGGCTCTCGCCAGTGATAAGACGCGCTTGCGAACCAATCTCACCGACGGCCTGCGCCGAATCTTGGAGGCTAATTTAGATCGGGCGCTCTTTGATACCGACGAGGTTAAGCTCTTCGAGATTGGCACGGTCTTTGTCGATGGTCGAGAAGAGATGATGGTTGCCAGCGCGGTTGGTCGCAAGAAACCGGAATTAAAGATCGAAATTGAAGAGAAGTCCTTGTCTCTCTGGTCCGGCGCTTCGTTGCCGGCAGGGGATCTCGATCCTTTTATCGCCGGTGAAGTGCATTATCGTTCCGTCTCGCCTTATCCGCGGATCGTGCGCGACCTGGCCGTGTGGGTGCCGAAAGCGGTGGAAGCGCAAACCGTGTCTGATTTGATCAAACAGACCGCCGGCGAGTGGCGCGTTGAAGGTCCGGTTCTTTTCGACGAGTTTGCCAAAGACGGCAAAAAATCACTGGCTTTTCGGCTCTCGTTTCAGGCACCGGATCGCACGTTGGCTGATCCGGAAATCAACGAGATTATGGCTAAAATCGGTGATCGTTTGGCCACTAACAGTGATTGGCAGGTGCGCTAGAAATATGCTATCATTAAGAGGTCAAACAGGTTAGCGAACGGTTTTTATTTTGGTTTAAAATGGTAAAAAAAGAGGCTAAAACGCGTCGTTACGGCGCCGACGATATCGTCGTTTTGGAAGGGTTGGATCCGGTGCGCAAGCGGCCCGGGATGTATATTGGCTCCACCGGCGAAGACGGCTTGCACCACTTGCTGGTGGAGATTTTCGATAACTCGCGCGATGAGGCGATGAATGGTTTCTGTAACGAAATCGAAGTGGCCCTCTTGCCGGGCGGGGCGGTGCGCATTGTCGACAATGGCGCCGGCATCCCAGTGGAGATCCATAAGAAGACCAAGGTCTCGGCGCTGGAAACGGTCTTGACTGTTTTGCACGCCGGCGGCAAATTCGAAGGCGATGGTTATAAAATTTCCGGTGGTCTGCACGGCGTGGGCGCTTCGGTGGTCAACGCCCTCTCGACTAGGTTAGTGGCGGAAGTTCATCGTGATGGCGGCAAATATCTACAAGAATACGAACAAGGCAAGAAGAAATATAATGTCAAGCGAGTTGGCCCGTCCAAACTCCATGGCACTATTATCACCTTCTGGCCGGATGACACCATCTTCTCGGCGACCGAATACGATTGGCCGCGAATCGTGGCGCACTTGCGCGGGCAGGCTTATTTGGTGAAGGGTTTGCGGATTAGAGCGCTTGACGCGCGAACGGCAGATCGCAAGCTTGATTTAGACAAAGTTTTTTATCTTCGCGAGTTGAATCTCGAAGTGCCATCAAAATCTTTTTATTTCGAAGGTGGGCTGCTGTCGCTCGTGCGCTATTACAACCGCCACGCCACGCCGGTGCAACGAGAAATTTTTTACGTTGAGAAAGAGACCAACGACGTGGCGGTGGAGGTGGCCTTGCAATACATCGATGACCTTGACGCCAAAGAAATCAGTTTTACCAACAACACTATCACGCCCGAAGGCGGAATGCACTTGACCGGCTTTCGCGCCGCTTTGACTCGCATCCTGAATGATTACGGCAAGAAAAATAATATTTTGAAAGAGAGCGAAGGCAGTTTAACCGGCGATGACGTGCGTGAAGGTCTAACGGCAGTGATTTCGGTTAAATTGCGCAACCCGCAGTTTGAGGGTCAGACTAAAGCCAAGTTGGGCAGTGTGGAGGCACGCGGCGCGGTGGAAAGCGTTTTTGGCGAGGCCTTCAACGCCTTTTTGGAAGAGCATCCCGATGAGGCCAAAGAAATTTTGGGCAAGTCGATTTTGGCCGCCAAAGCGCGCAAGGCGGCCAAGGCGGCCAAGGATAGTGTGATTCGGAAAGGCGCCTTGGAAGGGATGACCTTGCCGGGCAAATTGGCCGATTGCCAGAGCCGCGATCCGGCCGAATCGGAGATCTTCATCGTGGAGGGGGACTCGGCCGGCGGTTCAAGCAAACAGGGTCGCGATCGGCGGACGCAAGCCATTTTGCCGCTCAAGGGCAAGATCTTAAACGTGGAGAAAGCGCGTTTAGACAAGATGTTGGCCTCCAAAGAAATCAAAGCCCTGATTATCGCTATTGGCGCCGGAATCGGCGATACGATGGACTTGAGCAAATTGCGTTACCACAAAATTATTATCGCCACCGACGCCGACGTGGACGGCGCTCATATCACCACCTTATTGCTGACTTTATTTTTTCGTTACTACCGACCGTTGATTGAAGAGGGGCGCGTGTTTATTGCTCAACCGCCGTTGTATAAAATCAAGAAGGGCAAAGAAACGCACTATGTTTACAGCGACGAGGAGAAGAACAAGTTGATGAAGGAATTGGGCGCCAGTGATGCTGACTTGATGGATACCGCCGGTGAAGGCGAAAGCGAAGAAAATTCGGAATTAGAAGGGGAGGGCGAAGGAGAAGAATTAGAGTCAGAGACGGCCGGTAAGACCGTCAAACCGAAGTCCAACAAAATCTCCACTCAACGCTACAAAGGTCTGGGTGAGATGAACCCGGAAGAACTCTGGGAGACGACCATGAACCCCAACACCCGCGTCTTGAAGCAAGTGACGATTAAAGACTTGGAAGAGACCGACAAAACCTTCGACATCTTGATGGGGAGCGAAGTCGAACCGCGCAAAATCTTCATCCAAACTCACGCCAAGTTGGCCAATGTGGATGTGTAATTGAAAACCCCCGATTGGGCGAAGTTTAGCTTCGCTCAATCGGGGGTGGGGGGGGAATTAAAGCTTGAGGTGAGGAGACTTCCGCTTCAGGGCGGCATAATCCGCTTCGGCGGCGCGCTGGGCTTCGGCTTCGCCGTAGAGGAATCTGGTGACCAGTTGGCCTTGGCGATGTTTGATATAAGCGCGCTTGGCCGCGACGGAACCCAAGCAAAAATTCTTGATTGAAGATCGCAGTTGGCACATTACCGACCTCCTTTCGGCGCTTTTCGTTAGCGCCAGTCTGGCTTATTTATAGCATAATCCGGCGGAAAAGAAAACAATCTAATTATTATGACCGAGTCTTAATTTCTTCCAAAATCTTGGCGCGGAATTCATCAAGCGATAACTTGACGCTGGTTTCGGCGTCGCGCGATTCGATCGTGATCATTTGCTCGGTCACTTCTTTGTCGCCCAGGACGATGAGATAGGGGACTTTTTGCATTTTGGCGGCGCGGATTTTTTTGCCTAAAGTCTCATTGCTTTGATCCAACTCGATTCTGACTCCTTCACCCTTTAACTTCTCGGTGACTTCTTGCGCGTAGGGCAAGTGTTTGTCGCTGATCGGAATCACTTTTACTTGCCCTGGCGAGAGCCACACTGGGAAGCGTCCGGCATAGTGCTCGATTAAAATTCCCAAGAACCGCTCGGGTGAACCGACAATCGCTCGGTGGACCATCACGGGTGTCTTCTCGCTGCCATCTTGGTCGGTGTATCTCAAACCGAAACGTTCCGGCATAATAAAGTCGATCTGGATGGTGGAGATTTGCCACTCTCGCCCGAGCGAGTCGCGAGAGATGAAATCCATTTTTGGTCCATAGATGGCGGCTTCACCGATGCCGTCTCGATAATCGATTTTATTGTCGACGAGAATTTCTTTGAGTTTGTCTTGGGCGGTTTCCCACGTCTTGGGGTCCCCGAGATATTTTTCGGGATGTTCGGGATCCCAAGTGGAGAAGCGGATGTAATAATCCATTCCGTAAACAGTTAAGGCTTGCTTGATTGCCGCCAAAACATTCTCGAATTCTTCCTTGATTTGGTCGGGTCGGCAAAAGGAGTGACCATCATCTTGGGCGAAAGAGCGCAAGCGAGTCAAGCCGGACAACTCACCCGGTTTTTCGTCGCGGTAGAGGTTAGCGAAGTCAGCCAGGCGAACAGGGAGGTCGCGATAACTTCTTTTTTGCGAGGCGTAGATTTGGGTGTGTTGGGGGCAGTTCATCGGCTTCAAGAAATATTCTTCTTTGGTGTAATGGGAAGAGACCCGAAGCATGTCATCTTGATATTTCTCGTAATGCCCCGAGACTTTAAAAAGTTCCGCTTTGTTGATATTGGGCGTATGAACTTCTTGGTAGCCGATCGCTGATTGCAATTCATTTGAAAAATTGACGATTTCTCGACGAATTATGGCACCTTTAGGCGTGTATAGAGGCAGACCGGGCCCGACCAAATCAGAGAAAACAAACAAATTCAATTCCTTCCCCAACTTGCGATGATCGCGCTTCTCGGCCTCGGCTTGTTGTTCGAGATAATCATCCAACTCTTTCTTATTGGCGAAGGCGACACCATAAATACGAGTAAGCATTTTATTTTGTTCGTTGCCGCGCCAATAAGCGCCGGCGACGCGAGTGAGCCGGAAGGCGTCGCGAGCGATCTGGTTGGTGTGGGCGACGTGCGGCCCGGCGCAGAGGTCGGTGAATCCGCCGGTTCGGTAAGTGGTAATGGTCTCGCCTTTGGCTGTCAATTCCTCAATCAATTCCAGCTTGTAGGGTTCGGCGGCAAATAATTTCTTGGCTTCATTGTCGGCAATTTCATCTTTTTCGAAACCGAGATCTTGACTGACTAGGGCGCGCATATCTTTCTCCGATTCTAAGAGTTCGGTTTCGGTTGGCGCCGTCTCGCCGAAGTCGAAATCGTAATAAAAACCATGCTCAATTGTCGGGCCAATTCCCAGTTTAACCGCCGGATATCTGGTCTTGACGGTAATCGCCAAGAGATGGGCGAGCGAATGACGAACTTTGTTTAAATCGTTTTCCATATTATTTTATTGTTAATATCTAAGTTTGTAAAAAGAAACGCCCCGATAAAAACACCTTAGTGTTTTTATCGGGGCGAGGTTTTATTTATAACCACGCGGTCCCACCCGACTTTGCTATCGCAAGATAGCGTCTCATTATCATCATTAGATTAGTTCGCCGAGACGAAGTCAAACTTGACCGATAGGTGGTAGCTATCACAATCTCTAACTATCTTTATGTTAGGAGTAAGAAGGACTTTTGTCAAGCTGGATCGCTTTACAATTCCTTCACGGCTTCGATGATAATCGAGGGTTCTCCGTTGCGATGACTGATTTTGCCGCGGACGGCGACGGTTTTGTCGGGTTTGAGCAGATCGCGGTATTTCTCGTAAACTTCAGCGAAAGCCACGCCTTCGATTTGGTCGTTAAAATCGAAGAGTTTAATGAAGGCCATTTGTTTGTTGTTTTTGGTGATAATTTCGCGCACGCTGTCGATAACGCCACCGGTGACGGCGGGGAAGTTGTCTTTCTGTTGTCGGTGATGCTTGATCGTGTTTTCCGGTTTGGCGAAACGGTCGCGGTAGGGTTCCAAGGGGTGGCCCGAAACATAGAGCCCGAGCAATTCCTTTTCCCAAGCCAGTTTGGTCTTTTGATCAAGCGGTTCGGTCGGTTTCAGATTAAGTTTGGCCGGCGCGGCCGCCTCGGGCAGGAGGCCGAAGAGCGAAGTTTGATTGGCGTTGCTTCCCAGCTCTTGGCGGTTGTAGGCGAGGGCTTCATCAATGTTACCTAAGACTTCATGACGCTCGATTCTCAAGCTATCGAAGGCACCGACTTTGGCCAGCGCTTCCAGCGATTTTTTGTTTAAATTTTTATGTCTCACCCGAGTCAGGAAATCGGCGTAGTCGGCGTAGGGGCCGTTTTGTTTTCTCTCTTCCACTATTGCCTTCCCGATTTCTTCGCCGAGATTCTTAATGGTGTAGAGACCGAAGCGAATCTTGTCTCCCGCCTGTCCGGCAGGCAGGCCTGCCTCATTCTTGATTACCGTGAAGTCGCCGAAGCTTTCGTTGACGTCGGGCGGCAAGACGGCCAAGTTCATTCGTCGGCACTCGGTGATCACTTCCGAAATTTTTTCGGTGTCGCCGGCTTCGGCCGAGAGCACGGCGGTCATATATTCGGAGGGATAATTGGCTTTGAGATAAGCGGTTTGGTAAGCGACTCGGCCGTAACTGGCGGCGTGCGCTTTGTTGAAACCGTAAGCGGCGAAAGGTTCGATCAGCGACCAAAGTTCCTTGGCTTTTTTCTCGCTTAAGCCGTTCTTGACGAAACCGACCAAGAGTTTCTCTTTCTGGGCTTCCATCTCTTTGGGGATTTTCTTGCCCATCGCTTTGCGCAATTTGTCGGCTTCGGTCCAAGAGTAGCCGGCCAAGTGGATGGCGATTAGCATCACGTCGTCTTGGTAAGTGATCACGCCGAAGGAATGTTTCAGAATCGGTTTCAAACGGGGGTCAAGATAAGAGACCAAGGTTGGGTTGTGTTTGCGCTTGATATATTCGGGAATCATCTCCATCGGCCCCGGCCGGTACAGAGCGACCATGGCGTTGATGTCGAAGATGGTGCTTGGTTTCAATTCTTTGAGCCAACGAGTCATACCGGCGCCGTTTAATTGGAAGAGACCGATGGTCTCGCCGCGAGCCAAAATTTCGAAAGTACGAGCGTCATCGAGCGGAATTCGGTTAAGGTTGATTTCCACGTCGTGAATTTTTTTGATTAAACGGATCGCCTCTTCCAAGATTGAGAGATTGCGGATGCCGAGGAAATCGTATTTTAAGAGTCCCGCGTCTTCGACCGCGTGCATCTCGTATTGAGTGATCGTTTTGCCGCCTTTGGGGTCGAGTTGGATCGGAGTGTAATCGGTGATGTCGGAGGGGGCAATGACCACGCCGGCGGCATGCACGGAAATGTGTCGGGCGCAACCTTCGATCTTCTTGGCTAAATCTACCACTTTCTTAACGTCAGCGTCCTTATCGTAAAGTTCTTTCAATTCGGTCACCATCTCCATCGCGCGATTGATGGTCATCGGGAAGCCTTGGGAACCCAGGGGGATCAGTTTGGAGATTTGGTCGCCAAGCTGATAGGGGTAACCCAGGGCGCGGGCGACATCGCGCACGGCGCCGCGCGCCAACATCGAGCCGAAGGTGCCGATCTGGGCCACTTGATTCTCGCCGTACTTGTGACGGGTATAAGCGATGATTTCGTCACGCCGTTTGTCGGCAAAGTCCATGTCGATGTCGGGTGGCGAGGGGCGATCGGCGTTTAAGAAACGTTCGAACGGCAATTCGTAGAAGAGCGGGTCCACGTTGGTGATGCCGATCAGGTAAGAGACGAGCGATCCGGCGGCCGAGCCTCTGGTGTTGGTGAAGATGCCGGTCTCGTGGGCGTGTTGGATCAGGTCGGCCACCACCAAGAAGTAGGGCGAATAACCTTTTTTGCTGATAACATCGAACTCGTAAGCCAAGCGAGCGCGGGCAACTTCGGCGCGGTCGGGGTTTTCTTTCAGATAGTTTTCCAGACCGGCTTCAGCCAGTTTTTTTAATTCTTGGTCATAATTAGAGTCGGTCGGGAGGGGGAAGTTAGGGAAGCTCCATTGGCCTAGTTCTAATTCGACATTACAGCGGTCGGCGATTTTACCGGTGTTCTCGATGGCTTCTGGTATGTGGGCGAAGTACTTGGTCATCTCTTCGCCACTGATGAAAGAGAAATCCTCTTCGGTGTTGGTGATCCCTTTGAGATCGGTCAGATCGGCGCCGGTTTGAATGGAGAGCAGAGTGTGGTGAGCAATGGCGTCGTCGCGATTCAGGTAATGGGTGTCTTGAGTGGCCACTAACGGCACCATCAACCTCTTCGCCAGGGCGATCAGATTATCCGTCAATTCGACCTGACGCTCAATCTTGGGGTGATGCATGATCTCGATGAAGTAATTGTCAGTGCCGAAGATGTCTTGATATTCTCTCACGATTGCTTCGCCGCGTTCCGGTTCTTTCAGGAGGGCTCGCGAGAGTTCGCCACCCAGGCAACCGGAGAGGCAAATCAGACCCTCATGATATTCGCGCAGGAGTTCTTTGTCGGCGCGGGGCTTGTAGTAATAGCCCTCCAGGTTGGCCTTGGTGACAATCTTGATCAAGTTTTGGTAGCCAGTAAGATTTTCGGCCAAGAGAGTCAGATGGAAGCGTTTGGCGTCGATGTGCGCCTCTTTATTGAAACGGCTGCGGACGGCCAAGTAAATCTCGCAACCTAAAATCGGCTTGATTCCCTCGGCTCGGCATTTTTTGTAAAATTCGATTACCCCGTACATACTGCCGTGGTCGGTAATCGCGACCGCCGGCATCCCGTACTCTTTGGCTTTTTTGGCCAGGGCGGGGATTTTTATCAGGCCGTCCAAGAGACTATAATGAGTGTGATTATGCAGATGAACGAAAGGCATAGGGTGATTATACCAAAAAAATCGAAATATCTAATTGGCGTTGACGAAGCTGGTCGGGGCGCTTTGGCCGGACCGGTGGCTGTTGGAGCAGTGATTTGGTCGCGAACTAATTCGCGCGAATTGAAGAAGGCGTTGCGTTCTTACCCGGTTGGCCGGGATTCAAAGAAGCTTGCGCCTAAACAGCGGGAGTTTTGGTTTGAGCGATTGCTTGTTTGGCGAGCGAAGGGTTGGTTGGATTTTCAAGTGGCCTTGATGGGGGAGAAGATTATCGATCAAAAGGGAATTAACGCCTCGGTTCGGTTGGGGATAAATCGAAACTTGTCGGTCTTGAGTCGCCGACAGGCGATCGTTCCGAGCGCCGGCCGGATTCTCTTGGATGGTGGCTTGGTCGCGCCCGTCATCTGGTCCGATCAGCAAACGATCATTAAGGGCGACGAACGCGAACTGATTATCGCTTTAGCCTCGATTGTCGCCAAGGTGACTCGCGACCGGTTAATGAGTCGTTTGGCTCGAATCTATCCGGATTATGAATTCCAGCGGCATAAGGGCTATGGCACCGCTCTTCATTATCAAGCGCTGGCTCGTTTTGGCGCCGCTCCGATTCATCGCCGGAGTTATTTGAAGAATTTGACCGATTTGATCAGTTGGCGTAAAATAAAAAATGGATGAACCGGAACGTTTTTTTGTTGTTTTTCACCAGAGTCTGAAGGGATGAATTGAAGAAAACAGGAAGGAATTGATTATGACCAAGAAGAAGTCCTTTGACTTCAAGACGGCGGCGACGGAAGAGTTGATTGGAATCCTGAAGGGACGAAATCCCGACAACCTCTCCTCGCGGCACGTGCGGACGGCGCTTGTTCGGAGTTGGACCGAGCTTCGGTCCAGAGGCAAGACCGTTCGAGACCTTAACCGGTGTCTGGGTGAAGTTCGGATAAGGAGTCTGATCGAGCATTCGTCACTCTTCTCGACCGATGAGTTGGTGATGTTTTTGACGATTGACCCAGGGGTCTTCAAATCGGCCTTGGCCGTGTTGAAGAGTCGTATTCGTCAGGACGAGACGATCGAAGCCAAGATCAAACTGGTTTGGCCCCAGATCAGTCCGTCACTACAAGCGGAGGTGGGGCCTCGGGCCATCCACGCTTGGGTCGTTTAGTCTCATTTTAGTCGTTCCGGTTCTTAGTTCGCGAAGTCGGGATCCGCCTTGTTGGCGCCCCGACTTTTAATTTGTCCTTCGATTTGTCGCGGCGGACGCCGGGCAAATTCATAGACATCGATTTGCTTATTTTTCGCTTTTGGAGTAACATCTTGATATATGGTAGTCAGAATGCGTCATACTCGGGCTCACACGGCCAACCGTCGCTCTCATCACGCTCTTAAAGTGAGCGGGATGTCTTTGTGTGCCAAGTGTGGCGCGCCGAAACAGAGTCATGTGGTTTGCAAAAATTGTGGCACTTACCGCGGGCGAGAGGTGATCAATGTTTTGGCCAAAACCGAGAAAAAAGAAGCCAAGAAGAAGGCCGCGGTTAAGAAGTAATTTTTACCGAAACCTTACAATCCATTTTGTTTTTTTGAAATATGGCCAACCGTCATTTATGTCGAAGTTTAGCGATGCAAACGCTCTTTGAGTTGGATTTTCGCGAGATCGAAACCATCGGCGCGATTGATCCCACCGCCAACCGGATTACGGCCGAATTCGCCCCCGGCGCGGAAGATTTCTCTTATGTCAAAGAATTGGCTCATGGCGTGGCGGATCACCGCCAAAAAATCGACGCGATCATTACCCAGGCGGCGCCGGATTGGCCCATTGATCAGATTGCCATCGTGGATCGCAACATCTTGCGCTTGGGTTTATATGAACTGATTTTTGCCGATCGGGCCGACGTGCCGTCCAAAGTGGCAATCAACGAAGCCATCGAGCTGGCCAAAACTTTCGGCGGTGAATCCAGCGGTCGTTTTGTCAACGGGGTGCTGGGCACGGTCTATAAGGAGTTGGGCGAGCCGGGGAAAAACGACGCTCCGGTCAAGAAAAAGAAGATTATTGACATTCCCTACGATCAAATGCCGATCGAGAAGCTGGCCGGAGCGTTGGTTTGGTGTCGGTTTGAGCAACAGTTTTTTTTGGCCTTGGTTCATGATGTGTTTGGTTATTGGACGCTGTCTAAAGGGCATCTGGAATCAGCCGAGAGTTTGACCGACAGCGTGAGACGAGAAGTTTCTGAGGAGTTGGGCTTGGCCGCGGTGACGGTTGGCGAGGAGTTAGGGGTTAATGAATATGTTGCCTCTGATCCCGAGAAAGGCAAAACTCGCCGGCAGGTGACTTATTTTTCGGTGGAAGTGGCCGGCAAACCGGCCTTGATCTTGGAAAAAAAAGGCGGTCTGGATGACGCGCGTTGGTTCCGACTCGAGGAAGTGCCCGAGTTGCGTCTGTACGACGATATTTTGCCGATCATCACCAAAGCAATCAGATTACTGGTTAAGACGGCGAAGCCAGTTTAGAATATTTTTTATGGACCTTTCGACTTTCGAACAAATAATCGGTTTCAAATTCAAAAATCGCGATCTCTTGAAGCGGGCTTTCTTGCACCGTTCTTATCTCAACGAACACAAGGAGGTCAATTTGGACCACAATGAACGCTTGGAATTTTTAGGCGACGCGGTGTTGGAACTCGCGGTGACCGATTGGCTTTATCACCATTACCCCGATAAACAGGAAGGTGATCTGACCGCTTATCGGGCCGCCTTGGTCAATACCAATGCTTTGGCGGAAGCCGCCGTTGGTCTCGATCTCAACGGTCACCTGCTTCTGTCTCGCGGCGAGGCCAGAGATACCGGCCGGGCGCGGCAATATATTTTGGCCGATACCTTCGAGGCGGTGGTAGGCGCTATCTATTTGGATCAAGGTAATGAGGCGGCGCAAACTTTTATCGCGAAGACAATTTTCGCGCAAGCAGCCGAGACAATCAGGAAAAATTTAAGCGAAGATTATAAAAGCCGATTTCAGCGTCAAGCACAGGAAGTTACCGGCATTACTCCCGTCTATCAGTTGGTATCAGCCGAGGGGCCAGATCACGATAAGAATTTTACGGTCGAGTTGCTTTTAGGCGAAGAGAAAATCTCGCGAGGCGAAGGTCAGTCAAAACAGGAGGCAGAGCAAGGCGCGGCCAAAGCCGGTTTGGCAAAGAAGCATTGGCTGGTAGAATAAAGAGATGATGACGTTGAAGAAGTTCGAGTTGGTCGGCTTCAAATCTTTTGGGCGGAAGGAAACGCTCTTTTTTGGCGCGCCGATCACCGCCATCGTCGGACCCAACGGCTCGGGCAAGTCTAACGTGGCCGAGGCCTTCCGCTGGGTGCTGGGCGAGCAGTCGCTCAAATCGCTCCGGGGCAAACGGGGAGAAGATTTGATTTTCAACGGTTCTGTTGCCTTGGGGCGATTGTCGCGCGCTTCGGCTTCGATCACCTTCAACAACGAATTGCGAGCCAGTGGGAGCAGACTTTTTTCGGCGATCGATTTCGATGAGGTCACAATCTCGCGAGAAGTTTTCCGTGACGGGGCGGGCGAGTACAAGGTCAATGGCACCTCGGTGAGGTTGCGCGACGTGCTCGAACTTTTGGCCGGGATCTCTCTCGACGCTTCTGGTCACCATATCATCAGTCAGGGCGAGGCTGATCGGGTTTTGAGCGCCAGCGCCGCGGAACGTCGAGCGATGATTGAAGACGCTTTGGGCCTGAAAATTCATCAATGGAAATTGGCCGAGAGCGAAAAGAAGCTGGCTAAGACCGAAGACAATATCAAGCAGACCGAATCGATTCGTCGCGAAATCGCGCCGCACTTGAAGTTTTTGAAAAAACAGGTGGAGAAAATTGAGCAAGTGCGCCGCTTGAAAGAGGAATTACGCGAACGCTATCGCGAATACTTGAAGCGCGAAGAAGTTTACCTGGAACAGGCGCGGGAGAAATTGGCCGGCGAGGTAGCTCGACCTCGAGCCGAATTGGTGGCGGTAGAAAAACAACTTTCGGCCCATCAACCTTCAAGCGAGGGTCAAGCCCAGATTATTGCGGCCGAAAACGAAGCTCGCGAGATCGAAAGTCGTTTGCGGGCCGCGCGGGTGAAGACCGATGAGCTGGCTCGCGCCTTGGGTCGGCTGGAAGGCTTGCTTGAAGGTCAGCGCCAGGGGGCCAAACAAGTCGCTCGGGGAGTCAAATTGCCCCTGGCCGAGGTGGAACGCTGGGTGGATGAACTGGATCAGCAATTGGCGCAAATGGAAGCGGTGGGAGACTTGGGCCAACTTAAAACTCGCTTGGCCGAGAGCCGCCGCCAGCTTAAAGTTTGGCTGGCGCAATACGAAAGCAAAGCCGTCCTTAGTCACGATTTGGAGGCGGAGACAAACAAACTTCAACTTGATTACGCCGAGCTTAAAGATCGTCTGGCCGCCTTGCAGCAAGACGAAATGATCGAACAAAGCGCCTTGGCCGACAGTCGGGAGCGGATTGTTCGTTTGCGTCAAACGGCGCAAACCGCCGAACGCGATTATTATGAGTGGCGCGCCAAACAAAACGAACTCAAGTCTAAATTGGCGGCGCTCTCGGCCAGGCAAGAGACTTTGGATTTGGCCGAACGACAGTTTAAAACCGAATTGGGCGAGGCGGCGGTGCTCTTGGACCGCTCGATTTTATCTTATGATGAAGTGAGGATCGATTTGGCCGAAGCGCTGGCCGAAGATCGGTCTAAACAAGAAGAACGCCGGCATCGGGTCGAACGTTTGAAAATTAAACTTGAAGACTTGGGGGGAGAAAGCAGCGAAGTGGCGCGCGAATACGACGAAGTAATGACCCGAGACGCTTTCTTAGCCGGCGAATTGGCCGACTTGGCTCAAAGTCGCGAAGCGCTTCAGGCGGTGATGACCGAATTGCGAGCCAAGATTGAAGTGGAGTTTTTGGCCGGTCTGGCTAAAATCAATCAAGAGTTCCAAAAATTTTTTGTGGTGCTCTTCGGTGGCGGCTCGGCCGGATTGGAATTGCTCAAATCGGAGAAGAAAAAACGAAGTGCCGATTTATCAATCGCCTCGCCGGATGAGACCTTGGATTTAGCCGGTGGTGGATCAGAAGCGGAAGAGGAGGAGGGTAAAACGGGGATTGAGGTCAACATTAATCTGCCTCGTAAGAAAGTCCGCGGTCTGGCGATGCTTTCGGGCGGGGAACGGGCGCTCACCTCGATCGCGCTCCTCTTCGCGATGTCGCAGGTCAATCCGCCCCCCTTCTTAATTTTGGACGAGACCGATGCCGCTTTGGACGAAGCCAATTCGCGCAAATATGGCGATATGATCGAGAGTCTGTCGCGCTACTCCCAATTGATTTTAATCACCCACAATCGCGAAACGATGTCGCGGGCGGGCGTGCTCTATGGCGTGACGATGGGGTCCGACTCGGTCTCGCGCTTGATCTCGGTCAAGTTCGACGAAGCAACCCAGTACGCCAAATAATGATTAATCGAGAACCACTTCGAAGTCGATCAGGCGCGAGACGGGGTCGGCGGACAGGAGGCGAATTTTGACTTGGTCGCCGAGACGGAAGGTTTTTTTGGTGCGTTTGCCCGAGACCACCATCTTCTTCTCGTCAAACAGATAATAATCCTTAGGCAGGTTGCGGAAGCGGGCCAGGCCGCGAGCCCCGGTCGAAAGTTCTTCAATGAAGAGGCCGAAGTCGGCCATCCAAGCCACCACGCCGTCGAAGACTTTGCCTTGATGTTCCTCTAAGTAGCGGCATTGGGCGAGCTTTATCGAGTCGCGTTCGGCCACCGTGGCAAACTGTTCGCGTTCGCCGGCCTTAACGCAAAGTTCGTCCAATTCGGCCAGCCAGCCTTCCGGCAAGCGTTGTCCGCGCAGATAATAATCAAGCAGGCGATGAACCAAGACATCGGGGTAACGGCGGATCGGCGAGGTAAAATGGGTGTAATGCTTAAAGGCGAGACCGAAGTGGCCGATATTTTTAGTGCTGTAGGCGGCGCGACTCATCGCGCGCACGGCGGCATCGTTTAAGATGTCTTCTTCCGGCTTGCCAGCCAGGGTCTTAAGCCAAGCGTTTAAGATTTGCGGGGTCAATTTGCGTTGACCGTTGAACTGGCGGTAGCCGAAAAGTTTGATGAAGTTGATGAAGTCGTTCATCTTGTCGGGATTGGGCGCGTCGTGTATGCGGTAGACAAAGGCGTGGTCGCGATGTTTGACCAGTTTGGAGACGTGCGCCGCCACTTGGCGATTGGCCAAGAGCATGAAGTCCTCCACCAATTTGTGACTGACCATTCGTTCTTCTTTGATAATCGAAATCGGTTTGCCTTCGGCGTCGACCTCAAACAAATATTCGTCTTCTTCGAAGGCCAGCGCGCCGGCGCGGATTTTCTTCTGATCCAAGCAACCGGCCAAAGTTTTTAAAATATGCAATTCTGCAAAATATTCACCCTCTCCCGCCAACGTAATTTTCTCGACTTCTTCGTAAGTGAAGCGGCGACTGGAGCGGATGACGGTCCGACCGAACCACTCGTTCAGGATGTTGGCTTGATCATCCAACGTGAAGACGGCCGAGAAGGCCAAGCGGTCTTCATTCGGTTTCAAACTGCAGAGATCGTCGGAGAGGGCCGGCGGCAACATCGGGATCACTCGATCAACCAAGTAGATCGAGGTGGCGCGCTTGCGGGCTTCGTTGTCGAGCGCCGTGCCGGGGCGCACGTAGAAGGCCACATCGGCAATATGCACGCCGATTTCGTAAGTTGGCCGGCCGTCGGCGCCCGGCGGCAGAAGGCGCACCGAGAGGGCGTCGTCGAAATCTTTGGCTCGGGCCGGATCAATAGTGAAGGTCGGCAAACCGCGAAAATCGCGGCGCTTCGGCGCTTCAGCTTCGATTAGCGCCGCTCCTTGGCGGGCGGTCTGTTCGGCCTCGGCCAAGACCTCGGCCGGGAAGGGCATTTCGAGCATCGTGCTATCAACCACCAACTTTTCTTTAAGCGGCGGCGTTTTAGTTTTAACGGTCATTTGTCGAGTATAGCATATTTGTTTGACGATTCCACCTTTTCTTGTTAGGATTGAGGCCGTATGTTAATGATTAGATTACAGCGCGTCGGCCGCAAGAATGATCCGTCTTTTCGCGTGGTGGTGGTGGATTCGCGCCGAGCGGCCAAGACCGGTCAAGCGATTGAACTGGTTGGCTCGCACGATGCTCGGGCCAAACGCGCCGAACTCAAAACCGAGCGGATCAAATATTGGCTTTCGGTTGGAGCGCAAGTTTCGGCCACGGTCAACAACCTGTTGGTTAAGCAGGGAGTGATCGAGAAGCATAAAATCGATGTTTCGTCTAAAAAATTAGGCAAGAAGGCGACGGCGGCCAAAGCGGCCCGCGCGGAAGCGGCGGCAAAAGCGACCGAAGCTTCGGTGGCGCCGGTGGCCACTCCCGTTGAGAAAATCTCGGACGAAGTTGTTGAGACCACCGAAGTTGCCCCGACGGAAGAACCGGTCGTGGCCTAACTTCTTTTGACAAATGATTCGACTGGTCTTATGCTTATAAGCAGTTAATATAATCAGGTCGAAAAGATTACCAGCCGCAAGAGATTTTCCGTTATGCATCAAGATCAAGAATTTCTCGAGTTCGTCGTTAAGGCTTTGGTAGACAAGCCGGAGGCGGTGAAGATTGATCGCAAAGTTGACGAAATGGGGGTGTTGATGACGTTGGAAGTGGATCCGGCCGATATGGGCAAGATCATCGGTCGTCAGGGCAATACCGCCAAGGCGATCAGAATTTTGCTTCGCGTGGTCGGAATGAAGGGCAATGCCCGGGTCAATTTGAAAATCAATGAACCTGAAGGCGGAATGCCGCGTCCGGCCCATCGCGCCGAAAGCGCCGCTTCCTCGCTCGATTCCGCGATGAACGAACTGAACGATTTGAAGGTTCTCTAAAATCTAGACTAAAACAAAAAACCGTGCTTTAATTAAGGCGCGGTTTTTTTGTTGCCCTTTTTGTTTAAATTTTATGCTTACCTTCCACTTGATCACCCTGTTCCCCGAAGCGGTCGCGAGTTATCTTGAGGCCTCGATTTTGGGCCGAGCCCAAAAACGGAAACTGCTTAAGATCCACTATTACAATCCTCGCGCTTACGCGCCGGAAGTCAATCAGACGGGTTATCGCCGGGTGGATAGCCGGCCTTACGGCGGCGGGCCGGGGATGGTGCTGTTGGCCGAGCCGATCTTGAGGGCGACGGCGGCGGCGAAGAAACGAGCCAAAGGTCCGACCAAAATTTTTATTTTTTCACCCGCGGGCCAGATGTTTGATAACGCTTTGGCGGAAAAATTAGCCAAGCCGAAAAATAAGATCAAAGATTTGATCTTGATTTGCGGCCGCTACGAAGGGTTGGACGCCAGGGTGAGGAAAATTTTGAATGCGACCGAACTTTCGATCGGTCCCTACGTGCTCTCCGGCGGGGAAGTGCCGGCCTTGGCGGTGGTCGACGCGATCGCGCGACGCTTGCCCGGGGTCTTGGGTCAAGACCGGTCGGTGGAGGAACGGCGGGTGGCGGCAAGCGAAGTTTATGCCCGACCCGAAGTCTTGATTGTCGTCGGCAAGAAGTATCGGGTGCCCAAGGTGCTCCTCTCCGGCCACCACGCCCAGATCGAGGCCTGGCGGCAAAAAAAGAATGGCCGCCAATCTGATAAACAAATTAAATAAATCAAAATCAAATTATCTTCCCAAAATGTGAGCGACCGCTTACCCCGAGGCGATTGCATTTCGCTAGAGAATTTACCTCTGGGGAAGATTGACAAAGGTTATAGATATGATATAATGATAGATAGGAGGGTCTTTGAATATATTTGTTTTGTTTGTCTGTTGTTTTATCTGCCGCGTGGTGCGGCCAACCGATCTAGGAGGTCGGGAAACGATTTCGGCTAATAGCCGAGAAAGGGTTTGCCATGAGTGAACAGAAGATGAAATACGCCAGGTTGGATTTAGGCACCATTGAAGCGGTGTTCAACAAGCTGGGGGGAATGGAAGGCGCTCACGCCTTTCTCCGCGACGAACTTCAGGTTTGCAAACCGACTCGTCTCTGGCGCGAAGAAGACGGTGTCATCTACTTCTCGGTTAGCTCGGACGGCACGGAGGGTGTTGACTGGATCAAGCGTCTGGAGGCGGGTGGTTTCCGTGTTGGAGACTACGCCAAGCAGGTGCTTCGTCGCCCGGACCTACCCTGTCGGCCGGCAGGCTTCAAGCCGACGAGTGGCGTGACGACCGAGATCGCCGTGCTCAAGGGCATGCTCTTCGGGGACCGCGACTTCACCACCTCGAACATCCGCGATCTGGCTACGACGCGGCGCAAATTGATCACGCCGAATGCGGAAGTTAGCTGTCTCATCCTTGAGAAGTTCACGGACCGGGAGATCGAAGCGATGGGTCTGTTGTCCACTGTTGTCATGCACGAACCCATCAACGATTCCGACGGCGATCCGAGCTTGCTCGGCGCGCACCGTCTCGACGAGGGTCGCTGGCTCGTTGCGTACGATGACAAGCTTGACTACTCGTGGAGCCGTGACTATGGGTTCGCGTTTGCCGTGTCGCAAGCCCTCTCGACCGAATGACTTCAGTCCTTTGGGCGGGTCAGTTCTCAATCCCAAGATCCTCGGGACGTGGGTTCTGAACGTAGCCCTTCCGCCCAAGGCGGATAAACAGTCCCGTTTTAATTTTCGCTTACCGGCGAAGTTGAGGCGGGTCTTTTTTTTAATCTAAATTTAATTAAACAGACAATAACTAGCGGTCGCTAATTGTTGTCTGGATGGGGGTCTTCTTTAATTAAGGAAAAGTAAGAAAAGACAGGAAAAAGTTATCCCCAGAAGTCAAGTGGATAAAGTGGTTGACATTGTCCAGCGAGTCAGATATGATAAAGACCAGTCAGGCAAGATTGAGTTTTGACCGAAATGACTGCTCGAAGCCTTCTATTTTTTTCTGATGTCAGCCAGAGAAATCTCTTCAAACCTTAAGAGTAATTTTTAAGGTTTGCCGTTGTCGTGTTTTTATAAACTTGGTTAATTTTTCTCAAAAAATTTAGAAGATGAAAAAGAAATACTTCTCGCGGTACAAGAAGCCTCTTGTTGCCGTACCCGATTTGGTTGAGGTGCAGAAGCAATCCTACGACTGGTTGATTAAAACCGGCTTGAAGGAATTGTTTAAAGAGTATTCGCCGATTCGCGATTATTCGGAGAAGAAATTCGAGTTGGAGTTTGCCGGCTTCCAACTTGACGAGCCGAAGTATGATGAGTATTACGCTCGGGAAAACAATCTTTCTTATGACGCGCCGTTGCGTTTGCGGGTCAAACTGATCAACAAGTTGTTCAATCAAGAAAAAGAGCAAGAAATTTTCTTGGCCGATTTCCCGCTGATGACTTCGCACGGCACTTTTATCATCAACGGCATTGAGCGCGTGATTGTGCCCCAGTTGGCGCGCTCCTTCGGTATTTTCTTCACCGCCAACGAGATTAAGGGGCGGAAGTTTTTTGGCGCCAAAATCATTCCGGCGCGTGGCGCTTGGATCGAGTTGGAGACCGAGATCGACGACGCCATCTACGTGCGAATCGATCGCCGGCGCAAATTCCCGATTACTTCGCTCTTGCGCGTGTTTGCTGATCGCGCCGGACTTGATTCTTCCGACGAAGCTTTGCTTAAGGTTTTTGAAGCAGTTAAAGTTGATCTTTCTTACATCCAAAAATCGTTGGCCAAAGATTACACCAAAACGGTCAGCGAATCTTACGTGGAAATTTACAAACGTCTGCGCGACAGCGACTTGGCCACCCCGGCGAATTCCAAAGAATTCGTCAGCGGTTTGTTTGAACGTGAGAAATACGACCTTTCAGCGGTGGGTCGAGTACGCTTCAATCAACGATTTGAAGTGGCGGTTTCGGCCAATCAAGAAGAAAACGATCGTCGAACCTTATCGTTCGATGATTTGGTGAAGATTGTCAGTCAGATTATTGTTCTCAACACCACCAAAGGCGCCAAAGAAGACGACATTGATCATCTTGGTTTTCGGCGCGTGCGTTGCGTTGGCGAGATGCTTCAAGCTAAGTTGAAGGTGGGCATGATGCAAATGAAACGCAATATCCAAGATCGGATGTCGACCGTTGACGCCCAAACGCTCTTACCGGTTCAGATTATCAGTCCGCGGCCTTGGCAGGCGCGATTGAAGGAATTTTTCTCAACCAACCAGTTGTCGCAATTCATGAACCAAGACAATATCTTGGCCGAACTAGAGCACTTGCGCACCCTCTCGGCTCTGGGGCCGGGCGGTCTCACCCGTGAGCGCGCCGGTTTGGAAGTGCGCGACGTGCACTCTTCTCATTATGGCAAAGTCTGCCCGATCCATACGCCGGAAGGGCCAAACATCGGCCTGATTGTGCACTTGGCTTCTTATGCCCGCGTTAATTCCTACGGCATCATCGAAGCGCCTTATCGTCGAGTGACGAAGGGACGAATCACCGACGAGATTGTTTACTTGAACGCGCTGGAAGAAGAAAAACACGTGGTGGCCCACGCCGGCGTGAGTTATAACGACGAAGGTCGTCTGCTCGACGAACAGGTGGAGGCCAGGCGACGCGCTTCGCCCGGATTGGTGGCTCGCGAAGAGGTTGAATTTATCGATGTGGCTCCCAACCAAGCTTATTCGGTGGCCACCTCGATGATTCCTTTTTTGGAACATGACGACGCCAACCGCGCCTTGATGGGTTCCAACATGCAGAAGCAAGCCGTGCCTTGCGTTCGCGCCGAGTTGCCTCTGGTGGCGACCGGCATTGAGGAAAAGGCGGCTCACGACTCGGGGCGAGTGATCCTGGCCGCGGCCGCCGGAGTGGTGAAGAAGGTGGATGGCCGTCAGGTCGTCATCAAGCGCGATGACGACCAGGAAGATGTCTACGCGCTGGCCAATTTCAAAATGACCAATGATTACACCTGCTTCCATCATCGGCCGGCGGTGGCTCTGGGCGACAAGGTTAAGAAGGGGTCGGTCTTGGCCGACTCTTCCTCCACGGTGGAGGGCGAGTTGTCGTTGGGGCAAAATGTTTTTGTCGCCTTCATGCCTTTCGGCGGCGCCAACTACGAGGACGCGATTATTCTCTCGGAGCGGTTGGTTAAAGAGAGCAAGTTTACCTCAATTTACATTGAAGAGTTCGAAGCCAACGTGCGCGATACCAAACTCGGTCCCGAGATCACGACTCACGACATCCCCAATATCGGCGAAATCAAACTGAAGAATCTCGACGAAGACGGAGTGGTTCGAGTGGGCGCCGAGGTTGGTCCCAACGATATTTTGGTGGGCAAGATTACCCCCAAAGGCGAGACGGAGTTGACGCCGGAGGAGAGATTGCTTCGCGCCATCTTTGGCGAAAAGGCGCGCGATGTTAAAGACACTTCGTTGCGCATGCCTCATGGTCGCAAAGGACGGATTATCGGCATCAAGATTTTCTCGCGCGACCAAGGCGATCGTTTGGAATCGGGGATCATCAAAAAAATCAAGGTTCAAGTGGCGCAATGGCGCAACGTGGAAGCGGGTGACAAGCTGGCCGGTCGCCACGGCAACAAAGGAGTGATCTCCAAGATTCTGCCCGAAGAAGATATGCCTTACCTGGCCGACGGGCGACCGGTCGACGTGATTCTGACACCCTTGGGAGTGCCGTCGCGCATGAACTTGGGTCAAATTTTCGAAATGCATCTTGGTTTGGCCGCCGGAAGTTTAGGTTATCAAGCAATTACGCCCGTCTTTGCCGGCGTGACCGAAAAAGAAATCAAGGCGGAGCTGAAAGAAGCCGGCTGGTCGGATGACGGCAAGGTGGAACTTTTCGACGGTCGGACCGGCGACAAGTTCGGCCAACGCATTGCCGTGGGGCAAATGTATATGCTCAAACTCAACCACATGGTTGAAGACAAGATCCATATGCGTTCGATCGGTCCTTACTCCTTGATCACCCAGCAACCGCTCGGCGGTCGCAGTCAGGGTGGCGGTCAGCGCTTTGGCGAAATGGAGGTTTGGGCCTTGGAAGGTTACGGCGCGGCTCACATGTTGCGCGAAATGTTGACCATTAAGTCGGATGATATTGTCGGTCGGTCATCGGCTTTCGATTCTTTGGTGAAGGGCGAACCGGTGCGGCCGCCCAACATTCCGGCTTCGTTCAACGTGATGTTGAATGAACTGCGTGGACTGGCCATGGATATTGAATTGAGACGTTTCGATTAATCGTGCCGCTAATTTTTTACTATCCATATGACAAAAGACGACAATAAAATTTTGGAAGCCGAGTTGCCGATTGACGTTGAAGAAGATTTGGCGCCGATCAAACGACCGGCCCGGCCGATCGAACGAGTGGAGGATTTCAATGCGGTCTCCATCCGTTTGGCTTCGCCCGAGCGGATTCTCGATTGGTCTTACGGCGAAGTGACCAAACCCGAAACCATCAACTACCGCAGCGGCCGAAGCGAGCGGGGCGGACTCTTCGATGAGCGGATTTTCGGGCCGGAAAAAGATTACGAATGTTATTGCGGCAAATACAAGCGCATTCGTTACCGAGACATCATTTGCGAGAAATGCGGAGTGGAGGTCACGCGCTCGATTGTCCGTCGCGAACGCATGGGTCACATTGAGTTGGCCAGTCCGGTGGCTCATATTTGGTTCGTGCGCGGCGTGCCGAGTCGGATCGGTCTTCTGTTGGGCATCTCGGTGGCCGACGTGGAGAAGGTGGTCTATTTTGCTGGTTATATCGTGACCAAGGTAAACGACGAAGAGAAGGCGCGAATCTTGCGCGAACTTGACGGCGAATATCGACAGAAAATCAAGTTAATTCAAGACGAAGCCGATCGCGAAAAATTGAAGAATTCTTTTCTTGAAACCAAACGACAAATTGAGAATATCGCGCCTTGGCGGGTGATTGACGAGATCACTTATCATCGCTGGTCGCTCAAGTACGGCCCGGTCTTTGAAGCCGGCATCGGGGCGGAGGCGATTTACAAAATTTTCCAAGGTTTGGATTTAACGCTTTTGGCTGCCGAACTTGCCACGCAGTTGGCTCGCGCCGGATCGCTTGATCGACCCAAGTTGCAAAAGCGTTATAACCTGGCGCGCTCTTTGGCCGGTTCCGAGGTTCGTCCGGAATGGATGTTTCTCCGCGTGATTCCGGTGATTCCGCCGGCCTTGCGACCAATGGTGGCCCTAGACGGCGGTCGTCATGCCACTTCTGACGTTAACGATCTCTACCGTCGGGTGATCAATCGCAATAATCGATTGAAGAAGTTGGTGGATCTGAAAGCGCCAGAGGTGATCTTGCGCAACGAAAAAAGAATTCTGCAAGAAGCGGTTGACGCGCTGTTGGACAACGCCATGCGTCAAGGTTCGGGCGAGAGCACGATGGGTCAGGCCGGTCGACGCACGCTTAAATCTCTGGCCGACAACCTGAAGGGCAAGCAGGGTCGTTTCCGGCAGAATCTCTTGGGCAAGCGGGTCGACTACTCGGGCCGCTCGGTGATCGTGGTCGGACCGGACCTGATGTTGGATCAATGCGGTTTGCCCAAGCAAATGGCGTTGGAACTCTTTCGTCCGTTCGTGATTTCTCAAATTTTGAATCAAGAGCTTGCTTATAATATTCGCGGCGCCGGTCGCTTGATCGACGAAGGAATTCCGGAAGTCTGGGCGATTCTCGAGAATGTGATCAAAGACAAGTACGTGCTCTTGAATCGCGCTCCGACTCTGCACCGCTTGGGCATTCAAGCTTTCAGACCGCTCTTGATTGAAGGCAACGCGATTCAACTGCACCCGCTCACTTGCGGTGCCTTCAACGCCGACTTCGACGGCGACCAAATGGCGGTGCATGTGCCGCTCTCGGTGGTGGCGCAAAAAGAAGCTCGCGAAATTGTCGCGGCCAACCGCAATATCTTGAAGCCGGGCAGTGGCGATCCGGTGGTCAATATGCGTTTGGACGTGCTTCTGGGCAGTTATTGGGTGACCAAAATCATTGACGGTCTCAAAGGGGAAGGTAAAAGTTTCGCCACTCCGAACGATGCCATCTTGGCTTACGATTTCGGCGAAATTGATTTGCGCGCCAAAATTAAGGTCTTGGCCACCGATAAAGAGCGTTATCGCCAATTTGAGAATCAACTTTTTGAGACTTCGGTGGGCCGACTTCTGTTTAACAATAATTTGCCCAAGGATTATCCTTTCGTCAATAAAGAAATTGCCGGCAAAGCAATGACGACCCTGGTTTACGACATGGTCAGCCGTTACCGCACGGAAGAGGCGGCGGTGATTCTCAATAAAATCAAGGCGGTCGGTTTCAAATACGCCACGGTTTCCGGCACCACCTGGGGGATTGACGACGTGCAGATTCCGGCCGGCAAGGCGGAAATTGTGGCCGAAGGCCGCCGCAACGTGGAGACCATCAACCTCAATTATGAAGAGGGACTCTTGTCGGCCAACGAACGCTACCGCATGGTGATTGAAGCCTGGAACAATGTTAAAAACAAGGTGGAGAAAATCGTCCCGGCCGCCTTGCCGGAGAACGGTTCCGTTTCTTATATGATTAACTCCGGCGCGCGCGGTTCGATCAGCCAAATGGTGCAGATGGCCGGAATGAAGGGGTTGATCATCAACCCGGCCGGCCGGCTGATCGATTTCCCGATCATTCCTTGCTATAAGGAAGGTTTGTCGCCTTTGGAATATTTTATCACGACGCACGGATCAAGGAAGACTTTGGCTGACACGGCCTTAAACACGGCGAAGGCCGGTTATATGACGCGAAAATTGGTGGATGTGGCCCAAGACGTGATTGTGACCGTGGAGGATTGTCAAGACAAGCACGGTAAGCATATCTCCAAGAAAAATCTCTCCGCCTTGAATACCGGCATTGGTCACTTGATCAAGGGTCGTTATTTGGCCAAAGATTTGCTCGATAGCGAAGGCAAGACGCTCTTCAAGAAGGATCATCTCTTAACCAAAGCCGAGGCGTTGGCGGCCGAAGTGGCCGGCGCGACTGAAGCTTGGGTGCGTTCACCCCTGTCTTGTCAGGCGGTTAAAGGGGTTTGTCGCAAATGTTACGGCTTAGACATTGGCCGAGGCGAGATGGTGGCTTTGGGGCAACCGGTCGGTATTGTGGGCGCGCAGGCGATTGGCGAGCCGGGGACGCAGTTGACGATGCGCACCAAACATACCGGTGGAATCTCGACTGGCGCCGTGGATATTGTTGGCGGGTTGCCGCGGGTGGAAGAAATTTTCGAGCGCCGGTCACCGAAGAATCCGGCTCTGATCTCCACGGTTGATGGCGAGATTCAAGAAATTAAGAATGCCGGCAAGGAATATATCGTAACCGTGTTGGTGGATCCCGAACATCGCAAGAAAGCGACCGACAGCACGATTGAATACACCGTGCCCTTCATTCGCAACTTGTTGGTTAAGGCCGGCGCCAAAATCAAGAAAGGCGAGATCCTCACCGATGGTCCGGCTGATTTGTTGACCCTCTTTAAGTTGGCGGGAAAGGATGACACCGAAGATTATATTATGAAAGAGATTAACGCTATCTACGAACTGCAGGGCGTAAACATCGCGCGCAAGCACGTGGAATTGATTGTGCGGCAAATGTTCTCGCGCCGTAAGATCAAGGAGGTGGGCGACACCAAGTTTATGGTGGGCGAGGTTGTGGAATTGACTGAGTTGATTGAGGAAAATGAGTTGATGACGGCTTCCGGCAAAGAACCGGCGGTCGCCGAGACGATTCTCTTGGGGATCTCGGAAGTGGCCTTGTCTACTTCAAGTTTTCTGTCGGCGGTTTCCTTCCAACACACGACCAAAGTGTTGATTGACGTGGCGATCAAGGGTAGCGTGGATCACCTGCAGGGGCTCAAAGAAAACGTAATCATCGGCCGTTTGATCCCGGCCGGCACCGGTTTGGTCACCGATTACGGACGAGAAGAGGAGGCGACGCAACAGGCCGAAGCGGAAGCGTTGAAGGCTTTGGCGGAAACGGAAACACCGGCCACGGTTGAGTAGTTATCGCTTCGCTTCAACTTAAAATCATGACGTCTTCGGTTGAACAAATAAAATCGAAGCTCTCGATCGTTGACGTTGTCGGCGCTTATTTGAAATTGGAGAAGGCCGGGGCCAATTATCGCGCCTGTTGCCCGTTCCATAACGAAAAAACCCCTTCCTTTTTCGTCTCGCCGGCGCGCGGTACTTATCACTGTTTCGGTTGCCATCGCGGCGGGGACATCTTCAGTTTCGTTCAAGAGATCGAGGGGGCCGATTTTTTGGACGCGCTCAAAACGCTGGCCGAGCGGGCCGGAGTAGAGTTGGCGCCTTCGGGCCGAGTCGCCGCGCCAAACAAACGGCTTTATTCGCTGCTGGACGAAGCAACTAATTTTTATTTTAAACAACTGACCCAGAATCCGCCGGCCCTGGCTTATCTGTCGGAACGAGGCCTCACTAAAGAAACGATTAAAACTTGGCGCTTGGGTTTCGCGCCGGAGACTTGGCGCGCTCTGGCCGAATACTTGGCCGGTCGCGGTTACTCGGAAGCCGAATTGCTTCGAGCCGGATTGGCGGTCCGGCCGGCCGGCGACACCCATCGTCACCAGGTTGGGGTCTATGATCGCTTCCGGAGTCGGTTGATGTTTCCGCTTTTTGATCCGGCCGGCCGGCCGGTCGGTTTCTCCGGTCGCATTTTCGGCGCTGATTCGGCCTCGGGCGCCAAGTATATCAATACGCCGCAAACCGAAGTTTACGATAAGTCGGCTCTCTTGTACGGTTACGATCGAGCCAAACAATCGATGCGCGGGCAGGATCGCTGTGTTTTCGTGGAGGGGCAGTTGGATCTGCTGCTCTCTCATCAGGTCGGGGTGACCAACGCGGTGGCGGTTTCCGGCACGGCGTTATCGGTCAGTCATTTGCGTTTGGTCAAACGTCTGACCGAACGGGTGATTTTGGCTTACGATTACGACTTAGCGGGGCTCTCGGCTTCGCGTCGGGCGATTGACCTGTTGCGGGCGGAAGGGTTTGAAGTGAAGATTGCCAAATTGCCTTCCGGTCAAGATCCGGCCGAAGTGATCAAGGCCGACCCTGACGTTTGGCGACAAGCCTTGGCGGAAGCCAAACATTATATTGATTTTATCATTGACGCTTTGTTGGAAGAGGGCAAGTCGGGCCTGGAACTGAATCTGGCCGTGAACACTCGCGTTTTGCCTTATCTCAAAGCCTTAACGCAAAAAATGGAACAAGCTCACTTTGTCGCCAAATTGAGCCAATTGCTGCGAATTGCCGAGACCGCGGTTTGGAGCGATTTGGCGGCTTTGCCCGTTGGAGCGACCGAGACGCCGGCCGCGGTGACCGAGACGCCGGCCGCGATTGGCGGTCGATCGCGGGTGGTGGAGGAACGCTTATTCGGTCTGTTTTTCTTCCTGGCTGGTCGAGGTCAGGAACCAGCGGCTCGAGCCGCCTTGAATCAAGTGCTGGAAGAAGCGGTTTGGACGGAACGACTGACGGCGCTTGAGCCGACCAAAGACCGGCTCGCTTTGGCCTCCGAATTGGTGTATGATCCAGAGAGTGATTTGCTCGCCGAGCTGGCTGATTTGGCCGGCCGTTGGCAGTTGGAAAACTTGAAAGAAGACCAAACGCAAGTCTTAAACAAATTGCAGGCCGCCGAACAAGCCGGTGACGAAACGGGGCGCGCGACCGCGCTCCAACTTTACCGCGATTTGACCGCCAAAATTAACAAATTAAAAAAATAAATCATGGTCACCACCAATTCGCCACGGCGAACCAAAACTGTCGCCAAGTCGGCCAAAAATAAGAAGAAAATCGCCTCGGTTAAGAAAAAATCTCTCCGCCGTCCGACCAAACCGACGCGCGCCAAGAAAGCGCCGACGAGAAAAACGAAACCAGCGCGACGTCCCGTGGCGAAGGTGGCCAAAAAACCGCCGATTGTGATCAACAAAAGAGAAGCGGCCGGTCTGAAAAAAAGCGGCCAGACCCTAATCGAGAAGTTGAACCAAAAGCGCGACAACTTGATCGTTAAGGGTAAACAACGCGGTTTTATCACTTACTCGGAGATTATCAAAGAATTTCCGAATATCGAAAACGACATCATCTTCTTGGACGAACTCTACACCAAGTTCGAAGAAAGCGGCATCGATATTCTGGAAGAAGGCAATTTGCTTGATGTCGATATCAAAATTGAAGAAAAATTAAAAACCGAGCGCACCGGCACCGCTCTGGACTCGGTGCAGATGTACTTGCGCGAGATCGGCCGACATCGTCTCCTAACCGGTCCGGAGGAGAAGGAGCTGGCTCGTAAAATTCTGGCCGGCGACGAAGACGCCAAGAAAGATCTGGCCAACGCCAACTTGCGTTTGGTGGTTTCGATTGCCAAGAAATATATTGGCCGCAGTCAGGATCTCTCGCTCTTGGATCTGATCCAAGAAGGCAACATCGGCCTCTTCAAGGCGGTGGAGAAGTTTGATTGGCGCAAGGGTTACAAATTCTCCACCTATGCCACCTGGTGGATTAGGCAAGCGGTCACGCGCGCTCTGGCTGATCAGTCGCGCACGATTCGCATTCCGGTGCATATGGTGGAGACGATCGCCAAGTACAAACAAGTTTATCGTCGGTTGTCGCAAGACTTGGGTCGCGATCCGCTGCCCCAAGAGATTGCCACCGAAATGGACGTTGAAGTGGAGAAGGTTCACGTGATTGAGAAAATCGATCAGAGCACCGCCAGTCTTGACCGACCGACCGATGGCGATGACGACAAGTCGACGCTGGGGGAGTTCATCTCGGATGACAAAATCGCTTCGCCCGATCAAGATGTCTCGCGCCGGATCTTGCGCGATCAGATTAATGACATTATGAGCGATCTGACCTTGAAGGAACAGCGCATCTTGGAAATGCGCCACGGTCTCAAAGACGGCGTGATGCGCACTTTGGAGGAAGTGGGTAGAGAATTCAACGTCACTCGCGAGCGCATTCGCCAGATTGAGGCCAAGGCGCACGATAAAATTCGCCAGCACGACAAAGCCAAGAAGCTTCAAGGTTATTAATCAAGCTTAATTTCAACCAAAAAACTTCCGACCTTCAGGGCCGGAAGTTTTTTGGTGGGTTGGCTTAAATCTAGTTGCCAGCGGTGACCGTCGTTTCTTCCGTTTCGGTTGCCGCTTCGGTGCTGGTGGCTTCAATCTCAACCTCGGTCTCGGCGGCCAAAAGCAGATCGAAGGCGGCGCTCAAACGAGCGGCATCCACGGCGCCATAAACCGGAGTTACTTGATCTTTGGTGACGATCAGCCAGAATGGCGTGCCTCGGCCGCCCAGGGCGATGACTTCGTCCAAGCTTTGTTGGATGGCCTCGGCATACTTCTCTGACTCAACGCAAGCCTCGTAAGATTTGCTATCAATCTTCAATTCCTTGGCGGTTTCCGCCAATTGAGAGAGATCCAAGCCGTTGTTGGAGGGCGTAATCTCGAAGATGCGGTCGACGAATTGCCAATATTTGTCGGTGCCGCCGATCTCGCGGACGCATTCGGACGCTAAGAATTCAGTGCGAACCTTGGAGTGAATGGAATCAAGCGGGAACTCGCGATAAACCAGCGCCACTTGGCCCGAGGTAATGTATCTCGGTTCAATCAATTTGATCTGTTGATGGAAGTATTTGCAGGCCGGACATTCCAGATCGGTGTAGACTACCAATTTGATCGGCGCTCCGGTTTCCCCGAAGAGCTTGTCAGTGTTGTCGACCGGACGAAAAGTTCCCAGATTGATTTGTTCGGCCAGCGGCAAAGTTTGGCTTAAGTCAACGCCGACCGGCAATTCTTGCTTCGGGGCTTTGTCTTTGAAATAGACGGCACCGGCAATCAGCAACAAACAGATAATAATCGCAATCGGGACAATCAGAGAAGATTTGTTCTCACTCATGATAATTTTTTTAAGTTTTTAATTGATAATGCCTCCTTAATCTAGCGGATTTCGGCGCCGGCGTCAATCTTGGTTTCCGGGGTCAGAAGGATCGGTCCCGACTCTTCGACACTGGCCGCCAAGAGCATGCCTTGGCTTTCCAGACCCATCAGCTGTCTGGGCTCCAGATTGGCCACAATCACGATTTGCCGGCCGAGCAGATCTTCCGGCCGATGATTCTTGCCGATGCCGGCGACGATTTGTCTCTTCTCTTCGCCCGCGTTTACCTCCAGGCGCAACAACTTGTCTGAACCGGGTATTCGTTCGGCCGAGAGAATGGTGGCGATCCGCAACTCCACTTTTTTGAAATCGTCGTAAGTGATCATTTGCTCATCCTAACATTGCCGGCCTTATTTTCAAAATCCGCCAAAAGTGGTAGGATAATGGCGGTCGTTTAAAATCCTCGGGCTCGTAGCTCAGCTGGTAGAGCGCTACATTCGCATTGTAGAGGTAAGGGGTTCGAGTCCCCTCGAGTCCACAATTCCGAATTTGATGAAAGATTGACCTCGCCTGCGCCAAAGGCGCGGGCTCGGGCTGATGTTTCCGCCAAGTCCCGCCAAGGCATTTTAAATTCCGCCAAAAGCATTCCCGCCGCTACGCGGCGGTTCGAGCCGATGTCCACAAGAAAATCTTTCATCCCCGAAAGATTTTCTTGTTTAATGAGATTTCCGGCTTGGTTGGCTTCAATAATCCAGTTTCGCATGAGTTCGAGCCAATGATTTCCTTTTCGCTCAAAATCACTTAATTTTTCCTCAATATCTTTCTTTTCCGCCATTAAGGCGTTTTTTGTTTGCTGATATTCCGCCAGTTCCAATGCCTCGGCAAGATAAGCGTCGGTTAATCTTTCTAGTTTTGTTTTAATGGCGAAAATTTCTTTTTTGAGATTTTGAGCGAAAAGGTTTGACGATTGGCTATTTTCCTTTTCCCAAAGATTTACCCTTTCAATATATTTTTCCCGCCAAACGTCGGGTAAAGAAACTTTTTGACAATTCTCTTTTACTTGCTCGGCGAAATTTTCCTCCCGCAAAAAGCGGTGTTGTTGGCATTTTTGAATTTTGCTTTTTCTGGGGCAAAAGTAATAAACATATTCTTTGCCGCTCTTTTTGATTTTTCTGTCCGCCGTTACGCAATAGCCGCACTCGCCGCACCTCGCAAAATTCAAAAATAAAAATTCCTTTTTCTCTTTCCGCTTTTTGCGGGGTTTGCCGTTGTCCTGTAACGCCTGTTGTATTTTGTCAAAAAGTTTCTTTGTAATCATTGGCTTATGGCTTCCTTGATGAAGTTCGTTGCGGTAAAGAAAATGCCCGTAGTAAAATGGATTTTTCAAAATGTGTTCAACGGAGGACAGGGGCATTTTCTTTCCGCTTCTTGAGTCAACCAAGCCAAGAGAAAACATTTTGCTTTGAATTTTTGTTAGCGTATATTCGCCGGTGGCAAAAGCCCTTAAAATTTCTTTTACTTTATTAAAAGTTTTTTTGTCGGGTTCAATCGTTCTTAATCTCGGTTCGTTAAAATATCCGAGCGAGGCGACTAATCAACTTTGGTGGTGTTTGTTGGAAAAAGTCAGAACTCATTTTGAACAAAATCCCGACTGATTGTCGCCCTGCGGGCGGCAGAACCAAAACTGAACGCTCGGGCGGGCAAAAAGGAAGGGGGTTGGGGG